>MDTF01018095.1_pt1 | contig 13169 bp, 14 predicted proteins | sample 811191 | NCBI WGS metagenome assembly MDTF01 (sample SAMN05326649, study PRJNA326480) | marine metagenome | isolation source: seawater | place: Southern Ocean | collected 2011
AAAAAATTTTTTGAAAAAAAAAAAAAAAAAAAAAAAATATTTAGAGATACAAAGGGAAATGAAGTTAGAAGCTATATTCATGTTAGAGATGTAGTTAAAATTACCTTTAAGAGTCTTGAAAAAAAATATGAAAACAACTATTACAATGTATTCGGCAATAAAAGTTTTCTAGTGAAAGATATTTTAAATACGATTAAAAAGTATATTCCAGGTTTAAAAATAAAATATGCAAAAAAAGATAAAAAAAAATATAACTATAAAAAAAACCCTTTCACTTACAAGTTAAGAGCCGGAAAATCAATAAAGCTTAGTAGCTATATATCTTTGGAAGAAGGTATTAAAAAATTAATTGTATGAGAAAAAAAATAGAAGTTGTTGGAATAGTGCCCGTTAAAGCCAATTCTGAACGAGTTAAAAGAAAAAACCTAAGAAAATTTGGAAATACAAATCTGTTTGAACTAAAACTCAAGCAATTAAAAAAAACAAAAAATTTTAAAAATTTTGTAATCTCTTCAGAAGACAAAAAAATACTAAATACTGCCAGGCAAGCAGGTTTTTTAACCCATTTAAGAGATCCATATTATTCAACTAGTCTCGTACCAATGAGTGAAGTTTATTCTTATATAGCATCAGCTGTAAACGCAGAACACGTAGCTTGGATTAATGTTACAAATCCACTAGCAGAAAGTAAAATTTATGATAACGCTGTAAAATTGTATAAAAAAAACATCAATAAATACGATAGTTTGCTTAGTGCTACCGAGGTTAAAGAAAATTTTTTTTACAAAAAAAAACCTTTAAATTTTTCAAGAAGTCCGTGGCCTAGATCACAAGATCTAGAGCCTTTAATTTCACTTCCTTTTGTAATTAATATATTAAAAAAAAATAATCTCGTTAAATGGGGTTCATGCGTGGGTAAAAAGCCTTTTTTTTATGTTTTAGATAATTTAACTGCTAAGGATATCGACAACCCCGAAGATTTTTTATTTTGTGAGTCAATGTATAAGAAAAAAAAATGAGAAGACTGCAAAATTACAAAGTAAATAAAAAAGCGAATGCCTCTAAAATTTGCTTTGATATAGTAAAGTTTATTAAAAGTTACACTAAAAACAATTATTCACTAAAGAATATAGTGAGTGAAATCAGTAAAATTTCTGGTTTACCAACAGAAATTCTCAACCAAAAAGTTCATCAAATTTTATATAGAGACTTTAATTTTAAAAAAAATAAGTTTGAAAATTATAGTTTATTATTCTTAATCGCTGATTTTTTAAAATATTATATTATTGTGCTAATTAATATACTTGGCTATTTTATTTTTAATAAAAATAAAAAAAAAAAAAATTTCGAAATGATTTGTGATCATGTTTTTGATCAAAATGATGTTGATCGATATTCTAGTTTAATCAAGATCTTTAAAAATGTTTGTTTAATTGGAGCAAATAAAAAAAAACATAAGATTAAATCAGAATATTATTTTAAATATAATTATTTAAATCTTGGTGATTCAAAACTTTCCTTAAAAGAAAGATTTTCATATTTTTTTTTAGGATTTAAAATCCTATATTTTTCGATTATTTTTAAAATAAATTTTTATAGGATTGGCAATTTGCTAATATACGACCTTCTTAAAAGTAATCATATTTTTAGTAACATAAAGGGAAAATATTATATTACATATAAATTTTACGATACCTCTCCAATTTTTAACTTTTTTTTCAAGAAAACGGGAGGCTACAAAGTTTCTTGCATTCAAAAAAATTTGCTAGCCTATACAATTAGTTGTTTCGTTTTCAGCGATATTTTATTCACTCTTGGAAAAGGACAAGGGAATATTTGTAACAAATTAGGGGGAAGGATAAAAAAAATTATTCCAGTTGGTTCATTATTTATGGAAAATGATTGGTTCAAAAAAAAAAAAGATCTTAAAAATGTTCCTAAATCCGATGTATTAATTGTAGGAATTAATACTCTCAGAAATACTAATCATTATGTTAATAACGTATATAAAAATGATTATTACAATATATTTTTAGATTGGCTAAATAAATTAGCCGAAGATTTTCCTAAACTAAAAATTATTTTAAAACACCATAAGAATTACACTTTGGACACAGCTGAAAATAAAAAAATGTCTAAATCTAAACTTAAAATCTTAGTTAAAAATAAAAGTATTAACTCCACATACGCGTATACTCACAAAAGCACATTAGTTTTATCATTTTGTTCAACAATGATATTGGAAACTTTAGGACATGGTAAAAAAGCATATTTTATTGATCCAGGTTTAAGAGGCACCCAATGGTTTGATGATTTAAAAAAGATTAATCCATTTAGATTAAGTGAATATAATGATTTAAAAGAGCTGGTAATTAAAAGGAATAGTCTAAAAAAAGTAAATTATATTAATAGAGACAATTATTGTTTACATAGTGCGAATGTGTCTGAAAAAATAGCAAGAAATTTAAAAAAATAATTTAAACCTCTAATATTTAAAATTACCTTTTCAAAATAACATCATTAACTTTTTTATCTCGTATCCATTTTATTAATTCCCTTTTTTTTTTAATTATGCTCCATGGGTCCTTCAAAAAAATTTTTTGACCAATTTTATTTAAACAAGAACTTCTAATAGACTCTATTGTAAAGTCTTTATGTGTATTTTTATTGTATGATTTTGCCTTTTTAATATGTTTTATAAACGGATAATAATTATAAAGCGCCCCATTCAAATTTAACTTTGGCAAAGAATATTTTAACTCATCACAATCAGAAATAAATTTTAAATTATTATACATTTTACCTTTAAATTTTTTAAAATATCTCCAGGGAACTTGATAATTTTCCTCAAATCTATGAAGGTAAGCGCACCCTTTGTTCCAAGGAAGCCCCAAGGTACATATTCTAGCGTTAGTTTTTGACATGAAATCCAACATACTGCCTTCTCCCCATGAAGTTTTGTGAGATAATTTTTTTATAGATTTAATATTTTTTCCTAAAACTAAATAGCTATGGAGTGGTTGCGGAGTCCTAAAGTAATTTCTTTTTAGAGCTTCTTTGGGCAAAACTCCAACATTATCAATTGAATTTTTTAGATCAAATTTACCAGATCTAATAAAGCATTCCGCAGAAAAAGATGGCAAGATTAAAACTCTATCTTTTGTAACAAACTCTTCAATTGAGGTTAAAATTTCAGATACTAATTTTTTTTGAAAAGAAAATTTATTTAAAAATTTTGATAATCCAGAATAAATAACTATTACCTTATCATTTTTATCAATAACTTGACTTAACGATTCAAAAAAATCTTTTTTTGTAATCATTATTGTTATCTATAACCACCATCAACATTTAAAGTGGCGTTATTAGTATACTCAGAATCTATTAAAAAAATTATTGCTTTATATATACTTTTAAAATCGCCATATTTCTCCGAGGGAATTTCTTTTAATATCTTTTTTTTTTTATTTTCATTCAAATTTAACGCCATTCCTGTATTAAAGTGTCCTAATTTTATTATATTTGCTGTAACAGAAAATCTCCCAAATTCCTTACTCAAAACTTTTGTTAAGCCATTGGAAGCTAATTTTGTTGAAGTATAGGTTGTTGTACCCACATCACCTTTTTCACCTCCAGTTGAAGAAATATTTATGATTCTACCCCAATTGTTTTTTAACATTAGTGGCAAAAGTATTTTACAAATATTGAAATAAGACAAAGTGTTAATTTTAAAATCTCTAATAAATTCATCATTAGTAATATTTAAAAAAGTCTTATCAGTCTTTTTGGCTGCAAAATTTACAAAAATTATTTTTTTATAATTTTTAATTAATTTGATGTGTCTATTTAAATTAATATTTTTTTCTAAATTTATTTTTAAATATTCAATATTTTTATTTTTTAATAATTTTTTAGAAGAGTTGTAAATTGCTATTATTTTCTCATTTTTAAAATAATTTTTTTTTAATAATTCTTGAAAGATACCGCTACTGCCGCCACTTATAATAAATATTTTATTTTTCATTTAATGATCTTTATAATTGATGCTGTTACTGTTAAACCTACCCCAAAACCACATATTAATATTTCATTATTAATTTTAATTTTTTTTTTTTTTAAATATTCATTGAATAAATGAGGTATACTTGATGAAACGGTGTTTCCTATTTTTTTTATATTAGATGGAATAATGATTTTATATTTTTCTAGCTTATCTTTGATTAAATTTTCAACAGCTAGTGATGCTTGATGATTAAATAAAATTTTAATGTGTTTATTTTTTTTTATTATAGATATTAATAATTTGATCACTTCTGAGTTTACAAAATCATAAACTTTTGTTCCATCCATGGATAAATTATTATCTTCACTAAATAAATCTTTAAAACTATTTTTTCTAAAAAATTTAAAAGTCTTAATTACTTTGATATTTTTTTTATTAAAATAAAAAACAGAACCCCCGTCACTGAATAATGATGAAGTAGCTCTATCAAACTTGTTCATGTGTTTTGAATATGTTTCAGCACAAACAATTAAACTATTGCCTTTTAAATTATTAGCAAGATCTAAAGCATCAACAAAACCGGTGCAGCCTGAATTTAAATCATATAATTTTATAGTAGGATTTAAATTTACTAATGATGCAAACAAAAATGAATTACCTGGAAAATTAAATTTGTTTGTTTCTGTAACACAAATTAAATTATTAATTTTTTTTTTATCAAATTTAGAATTTTTTTTTAAAAAATCATTATAAGCTTCAATAGCCAAATCTAATGTTGTCGTATTTTTATCTGCATAAAAAAGATTTTTAGGTCCAGTTTTAACAATAGTTTTTTTATATAGTTTTAAAGAATATTTCTTTTGATATTCCGCCTTAGTATTAATTTTTTTTCCCCCTAATGATACTCCAAAAAAATTTTGAAAATTTAAACTCATTTTAATAGTTTATTTTTTTTTAAAATTTCAAAAATCTTTTCTACAGAATCCGCTGAAGATAAATTTTTGATTTTAGTGGCTTTTCCTTTTGTCTCTTTATCGATTTTTATCAAAACCTCTAAATGTCCTAGAGAGTCCCACTCTTCTATTTCTCCAACTTTAAGATTCATACTAATTTTTTTTTTGGGAACTTTTAAAGTTTTAGATAATAGATTGAATAGTTTTTCTTTATTAAGCATTTATTCCTTTCAAATTTCTGCATATTGCTACTGAAGTGTAAGCCAAATATATTTCAAATTTACTTTCATAATAAATTATTTCTTTTTTTAAATTTATTTAAAATTTTAAGAGACTCTATTTTTAATACCTTGCTTGTAAGATTTTCTTTAAATACTTTGTTATTCATTGTTCAATATTTGAACAAATATAACATAAATATTGATTTGTAAAGACATAATAGCTTTTTATTAACTTTTAATATATTTTTTAAAAATAGGATTGTGCTTGCTAATGTTGATTTTTGTTTTTTTCCCTAAAATATTAAAATATTGATCTGCACTTATTCCTATCAGCGGGCGTTTTGTAATGATATCAAGATCAGTTATTTTGGTATTTTTCTTTAAATTTCTGCTTGCAAAAATTGATCTTCTAAAAATAAAAGAATTTTTTTCAGATGTACTAATTTTAGTTGTAGGTTTTCCAATCGATAAAAATATGCTTTCTGACCTGATTTTTAATTCCTTTAATTGAACTGGGTTAATTGAAAATTTACTGTCCGGAGATTTAATTTTATCTGATAATTTAAAATGTTTTTCTATTACTTTAGCACCTAGAGCTACTGCAGCAAGGGAGCTATTGATATCACTAGTATGATCTGAAATACCTAAAAATTTATTAGGAAATTTTGCCTTTAATAAATTTATTGAATTTATATTTGCTTCGTCTTCTGGTGTTGGATAGCCAGATACGCAATGAAGAATAATAATTTTTTTATGCACTTTTTCTATCTCTTTAACTGCATTTAAAATTTCATTTAATTTAGCCATTCCAGTAGATAGAATTATTGGCTTACCTTTTTTCGCAATTTCTCTGATTAAATTTAAATCTGTTATTTCAAAAGATGCTACTTTATATAAAGAAGGTTTAAATTTATCTAAAAATTTAAGTGCTTTAACACTAAAGGGAGTACTAAAAATTGGAATTTTTACTTTTTTTGCTAATTTAAAAGCGTCATCATGCCAATCGTAAGGAGTTTGCGCTTTTCGATACAAATCCCATAAATACTTATTTTTCCAAAGACCAGACTTAATTTTAAAATTTCTTCTTTTGCTTTTTATAGTTAAATCATCAGCTTCATAGGTTTGAATTTTAACCATATCAGCCCCAGCTTTTTTTGCTTCGATGATGTGTTTAAGGAATATATTTTTTTTCCCGCAATGATTTGCTGAAATCTCAGCAATTATAATAGGTTTAGTTTTATTGCTTATAAATAATTTTTTTGAAACTTTTAATTTCATGAATAATGTTTATTATAAATGATAATGAATAAAATACATAATTTTAAATATTATAACAATCTTATAAATCAAATTGAGAAAATTAGAAAAAAAAATAATAAAAACTGGATGGATCTTTTGAGAATTTCTTTTAAGCACAGCCCCAAAGAAGCAAAAGTTATTTTAAAAAATATTTTTGTAGATGATAAAAGAATAAATAATATCGTTAAAAAAATTATAAAATAAGGCTTTTACGCTCTTTACTTACTGAAATTTCTGTTGTAATATGTTCAATAATTGAACATGAGCGATAAATTTAAAAAAAATGATGAAGAATTCTTAAATATTTTAATTAAGATTAAAAACAATCCTAATGTATTACAAAGGGCTTTGGCGAAAGATCTTGGGTTTAGTTTAGGCAAGCTTAATTATTGTTTAAACGAATTAAGGTTAAAGGGATTGGTAAAAATCAACAATTTTAAAAAAAATAAAAATAAAATAGGTTATATTTACCTATTAACTCCTGCCGGCATAAAGGAGAAAACTAATATGACAATAAAGTTTATGAAAATTAAGATGCAAGAGTACGATAAGTTAAAAAAAGAAATAGAGAAATAAAATATTATCCAGTAAGTATAAATAATAATGATTAGTTACGGTAAGCAACATATTGATAGTAGTGATATTAAAGCTGTCACAAAAGTTTTAAAAAGTGATTTTATCACTCAAGGAGATAATGTAAAAAAATTCGAGAATATTTTATCTAAAACATTCGGTTCAAAATATAGTTGTGTGGTTTCAAGTGGAACAGCAGCATTACACTTACTAGGCTTGGCTTTAAATTGGAAAAAAGGTGAAGTAATATTAACGACTCCAATATCATTTTTAGCAACAAGTAATTCAATTCTCTACACTGGAGCTACCCCTGTATTTATTGATATAAATGAGGACGATTACAATATTGATATAAATTTATTGTTAAAAAAAATAATTTATTTAAAGAAAGCAAAAAGAAAAATTTCAGCAATCATTTGCACTGATTTTGCTGGACACCCTTGCGATTGGAAACAATTAAGAAAAATTGCCTCTAAATATAAGATTACATTAATTAACGATTGCTGTCATGCTTTTGGAGCGTCAATTAAAAATAATAAAAAATATGCAATTAAATATGCAGATTTTGTGACTCTTAGTTTTCATGCTGTAAAACATATTACAACTGGTGAAGGAGGGGCAATTTTATCAAACAACAAAAAAATAATTGATGAAATTAATGTACTCAAGACTCATGGCGTGATTAGGAAGAAAAAACAAAAAAAATTTTGGGAATATCAAATGGTAAAGCTAGGGTATAATTATAGAATTACTGACTTTCAATGCGCGCTTGGTATTAGCCAAATTAAAAAACTTGGAAAATATGTGAAAAGAAGAAAAGAAATTGCTGATTTATATAATAAATCTTTTGCTAATATTTCAAATATTATTATTCCAAAAGTAAAAAAAACTATTGGTCATGCTTATCATTTATATCCTCTGAAAATAAATTTTAAGAAATTTGGTATATTAAAAGAAAAATTTTTTAATCAATTAAGAAAAAAAAATATTAATTTACAAGTTCATTACATGCCAATATATAACCAACCGTTTTATAAAAAAAAATTTAATTTTGATAAAAAGAACTTTTTGGTTGCTGAAAATTTTTATGAACAAGAGGTGTCATTACCAATTTATTATAGTTTAAAAAAATCGGAACAATTAAAAGTTATTATTAGTATAAAAAAAATACTTAAAATTAAATAATGAAAATAGCTATAATTCCAGCAAGATCAGGTAGCAAAAGAATACCTAATAAAAATATAAAAAATTTTAAAGGGCTTCCTATTATTGCACAAACATTAAAAATAGTAATTAATTCTAGATTATTTGATAAAGTGATTGTTTCAACGGATTGTAAAAAAATTGCGAAAATATCAAAAAAATACAAAGCAGAAGTTCCATTTATAAGACCCAAAATTATTTCAGGTGATTACACTTCAACACAAGAAGTAATTAAACACTGCATAAATTGGTTGAGAGCTAAAAAAGTATTTCCAAAGTTTGTTTGTTGCATATACCCAACTGCAGTTTTTACTAATTCAAATGATTTAACTAATGGATATAAAAAAATTAAAACAAATAAATGGGACTACGTGTTTTCTGGTGGAAAATATTATTCTTCAATATTTAGATCATTTAAAAAAAACAAAGGAAACGGATTAAAAATGATTTTTCCAAAATATTACAACAAAAGAACTCAAGATCTCCCTGAAACGTTCCATGATGCAGGTCAATTTTATTGGGGTAAAACAGACACATGGGTAAATTTGAAACCAATATTTTCTAAAAATTCACATATACATGAAATATCAAGATTAAGAATTCATGATATTGATACTCTAGAAGATTGGAAAATTGCCCAAAAAATGTGGAAACTAAGAAGAATAAAATAAAAAAAAGAAAATTTTTGATGTTAAAATTAGCTAAAAAACTCTGGCCACTAAATAGAAGTTTATCAGGAAAAGGCGTGGAGCAAACACTCTCACTAATAAAAAAAGAGATACCAATAAAAGTTTTAAGTTTCAAAAGTGGTTTAAAAGTATTTGATTGGAAGATACCAAAAGTTTGGGAAGTAAATCAAGCCTGGTTAAAAAATAAAGAAAACAAAAAAATTATAGATTTTAAAAAAAATAACTTACACGTTGTGGGGTATTCAAAATATATTAATAAAAATTTAACTTTAAAAGAACTAAAAAAAAAAAATTCATTATCTTAAAAAACAGCCAAATGCTATTCCTTATGTAACCTCATATTATAAAAGAGATTGGGGATTTTGTTTAGAATACAATAAGTTTAAAAAATTAGAAAAAGGAACTTACAAAGTATTTATTGACTCAAAATTTAGGCAAGGAAACTTAAAAATCGGAGAGCTTGTTATTAAAGGAAGATCTAAAAAAGAAGTAATTTTTTCTACATATTTATGCCACCCCTCCATGGCTAATAACGAAATATCAGGGTTGGTAGTTGCAACATATTTAGCAAAATGGGTTAAAAAACAAAAACTAAAATATACATATAGATTTCTTTTTTTACCTGAGACAATAGGTTCTATAGCTTATCTTAGTAAAAAGAAAAATTTACTTATAAAAAATACTATTGCAGGTTATGTTCTAACTTGTATAGGAGATAATCGTAATTATTCTTTGTTAGAGTCTAAAGAAAAAAATTCATTATCTAACATTGTTGCAAAATTTATTTTAAAATCAATGAAAAGGGTAAAGATTTTTGATTGGTCAAAAAGGGGTAGTGACGAAAGACAGTTTTGCTCACCAGGAATCGACCTGCCAGTTGCTTCAATTATGAGAACTAAGTATGGGGAATATCCTGAATATCATACTTCCTTGGATAAAATTGGAAAGGTAGTTACAAAAAATGGTCTTCAAGGAGGGCTATCATTAGCAAAAAAAATAATTAAGCATATTGAGGCACAAACTTTTCCAAGATCAACTAATTTTTGTGAACCATTTTTAACTAAAAAAAATATGTATCCAACAACAAGTAAAGTCGGTGCAGTAAATAAAAATATTAGAAAATTGCTTGATTTTTTATCGTATTGTGATGGTAAAAATTCAGCTTTACAAATACAAAGTCTTACAAAATTAAAAGCTTATGAGGTAAAAGAAATAATTAAAAAACTAACTAAATATAAATTGATTAAAAATAATAATTTTCCCTTTTAATAAAATAAACCATTGAATTTTAATAAGATTTAGTAGATACTGTTCAATAAATGAACAAATTACTTAATCTTAAAGAAAAAATTCTCTTAATATTTGTTGTTTTATCAATGATACTTGGAGCATTTCTGGAAGTTATAAGTATCGGGGTTTTCTTGCCATTTATTTCACAATTACTAGATATAAGTTACAGTCCGAATATTGAAATTTTGAATAAGTTTAATGCTCTTTACTCAAATTTTTTTGATGAAATTAGCATTACTCAAATAGCAATAATTTTTGCTAGTGTTTTTATTTTAAAAAATTTTATCATTTATTTTGGACATTTTGTTAATTCGTATTTTTCCTATAAAGTAACTGATAGAATTTCTTTAAAGGTTTTTAATAATTATCTAAACAATCAATATCAACATCTATTGAATACAACCAGGTCTGAAAAAATTAACAATATTATAAATCATGTTGAAACCTTCAGAGAATTTATTAATCATTTGCTAATTATCATTACTGAAATATTAGTTTTTTTTGTTATATTTATTTTTCTACTATTTATAAGTTTTAAAGAAATTTTATTTGCTTCATTTATTACGATTTTATTTGCCTATATAATTTATTTGAGTTTAAAAAAGAAAGCAAAAAAATGGGGCCAAATCATTTCTGAAAATCGAGAGGAAAAAATTAATTCAGTAGTTCAAACTTTTAATCTTTTCAAAATTATTAAGGTTTTAAATAAAGAAGAATTTTTTAACAAAAAATTTAAACATCATAACACCCAGCAACTAAAATTTTCTCATTTTAGTTATGCAGTCTCATCAGTGCCAAGACATTTATTTGAAATCTATGGTGCAATTTTTTTATCATTATTCCTAATTTTTGCCATTAATCAAGATTTTTCAAATCAAGAAATTTTAGCTATTTCATCAATTTTCCTTTTAGCTATTTTAAGATTACTACCTGCAACTTCTAGAATTATTCAATCATTCACTCGTTTAAATTTATATAAATATCCTTTTGAAAAAATTTATGATGCATATTATGAAGCTCAGAATTTTAAAAACAATTATGGTGTTTTAGAAAAAAAAATTGAATTTAAGTCGATTGAATTAAGAGATATTTCTTTTAAATATAATGAAAATTCTAAATTTATAATTAATAATTTAAATCTAAAAATAAGAAAAAATGATTTTATTGGAATTCAAGGTAAATCTGGAAGTGGAAAAACAACTTTAGTAAATTTATTAATTGGTCTTTTAAAACCTTCAAGTGGGGAAGTAATGATAAATAACAGCTTAATGAAAAACGATTCAAGCGTGACTCCTTTTAAAGTGGGTTATGTAACTCAAGATGTCTTTTTATTAAATAAACCAATATTAAACAATATTGCTTTTGGAATTGAAGAAGAAGAAATAGATTTAGAAAAAGTAAAAAAAATTTTAATACTTTGTAACTTAGAAAAATTTATAAAAAACGATTATTATGATAAAAAAAATCTAGGAGATGGTAATTTGCAAATATCAGGTGGAGAAAAGCAAAGAATCGGTATTGCAAGAGCTTTATACGGTAATCCAGATATTATAATTTTTGATGAATTTACTAGCTCACTAGATGACACGACAGAAGAAATTCTTATTGAAAATTTAAACAGACTAAAAGAAGAAAAATGTTTCATTTTAATATCTCATAAAAAGAAACCTTTAAAATACTGTAAAGAAATATATACTTTTGAAAATAATCAAATAAAACAATCAATTAAAAATGTTTAAAAATAAAATAATCTTAATAACCGGTGGTACAGGAAGTTTTGGAAGAAAATTTGTAGACACTATTCTAAAAGATTACAAAAATTTTAAAAAATTGATAATTTTTAGTCGAGATGAGCTTAAGCAATATGAAATGGAGCAAGAACTTAAAAAAAAATATAACATTTCGAATGTTAGATTTTTTTTAGGGGATATAAGAGACAAAGATAGATTAAATCGAGCTTTAAAAAATGTTGATGTAGTTGTTCACGCTGCTGCACTTAAACAAGTTCCTGCAGCTGAATATAATCCAGATGAATTTATTAAAACAAATGTAATTGGTGCTCAAAATTTAATAGAAGCTTCAATTAGCAATAAAGTAAAAAAATTAGTCGCTCTATCGACAGATAAGGCTGCCGCCCCTATAAATCTTTATGGAGCAACAAAGCTTTGCAGTGATAAACTTTTCTTAGCTGCAAAAAATTACGCTGGAACAAGTAAAATTGAATTTAGCATAGTAAGATATGGTAACGTTTTAGAATCTAGAGGCTCAGTTATACCACTTTTTAAAAAACAGAAGAAGGAAGGCATACTTAACATTACAGATGAAAATATGACAAGGTTCGCCATTACTCTTGAAGAGGGCGTTAAGATGGTTCTTTGGGTAATTAAAAACGCTAATGGTGGTGAGATTTACGTACCTAAAATACCTTCTTTTAAAATTATAGATTTAGCTAAAATAATAGCACCTAAAGCAAAAATCAAAAAAATAGGCATAAGAAAAGGTGAAAAAATTCATGAAGATCTAATTACAGTGAGTGACTCATTTTCAACTTATAATATTGGAAAATACTATGTAATACTACCTGATGTTGATTTTAAAACTATTGCAAAATTTAAAAAAAAATTCAAAATTTTCCAGAAAGTGAAAGAAAATTTTTATTATAATTCGAGAGCTAATAATAATTTTTTAACAGGAAACCCACTAAAACAATATTTGAAGAAGAATTCTATAATTTAGAACTTTAAATTAAGAAAATGCTAAATGTTTTTACAAATCGAAAAGATAACATATTAAATTACATCACTGGGGACTTTTCGAAAAAATTTATCAATAACAAAAACTATCTTTTTTTAAATCAAATTAATTTGAGTAAAAAAAAAGAAATAAATCAAAAAATTAAAAATTTAGAATTGATTATAATAAAAAAAAAAAAAAAAAA
>MDTF01014899.1_pt1 | contig 13167 bp, 2 predicted proteins | sample 811191 | NCBI WGS metagenome assembly MDTF01 (sample SAMN05326649, study PRJNA326480) | marine metagenome | isolation source: seawater | place: Southern Ocean | collected 2011
TCCAGGAAGCACGAGTGCGGCTCCCAAGAGTTAGTTCCATCGCCGTCCACCCACTCGACCAGATACTCGACTTCGCCATTACGGTCGCGCTGACCTTTGATGTTGGCGACCTCCCAGTACTCCCGTCGGCCCTCTTCGAGCTGAGACGAGGAGCGGTTAGGGAAGACGTCGCGGGCAAAGCGGTCAACGTCGTGCGGTGGCGAAGGTGGCGGTGACTGGTCCATTGAAGATCCATACGACCGCCCTGAAGCGAAGGAGATGGCTGCAATGAGGACTCCTGCTCCGGCGAGGAACGTGGCGCTGGGGCGCTCAGGGAATGCCGGTAGCCATGACGAGATCCACGTCCGTTCCGACGAAGGGGGCGCGGGCGGCAACTCGGTTGGCTGATGGCGACTGGTGTGACCAGTGCTCACGGAGTAGCCGTTAACGTTCAAGAGTTGCTCTACGACCCACCACCCGCTCGCAGGGTTGTCAACCATGCTGCTCGTCGGTGTCGAGAGAGGGGGTCTAGCTGGCTCGTCGGAGGCGATAAGGCGCTGCTCGATGGCGTGGTGCTCCACGTGTCCCGCACACTGGCCGCAACCAACGCTGCGCTCGGCGAGTCGTAGCGCCTCCATAAGGTTATCCGTCTCGAATCGGCGGGCGAACTGATGGTGATGAGGGGCCGGCTGGACGAAAGTGCTGTCGGGCCATGGCCCCACGTGCTGCGTGATAATCTCGCTAATCGTAGGATACCGAGGCCCTTGGCGCTCGCCGTTGACGTCAAGCCACGTGGTGTCAGGTGCGGCACCGTGATGTACTTCACACGTCTCGCATGCTCCCTCAGGAGGCTCCTGGTCTCGGGCCCGATAGCTCCGTGCGAGGTGGCGCCCGCATCCGAATGCACACTGAAGGCCGGCCTTACCAGAGAGGATATACTGCTGGCCGCATTGGCGGTCGAACATCCGTGCTGCCGAGACGACCCGCTGACGGTCTGCCTGGGGGCGACCTTCTGCCATAGGGGAGCGCATAGCGTGCCATAGCTGGGCGTTCTTCCCGGCCGAGAGGTCAAGACGCAAATTAGGACGAGCGGGGTCGAAAGCATAGGCGCATTCGCCGCCTTCCATACCCGGACCGTACCCGAGGTCAAGTTTGGAAGACGGGGTATCTCCGAAGACGTCGTGATAGTCAGGCATGTTAGATGCCCATCCCAACCACATACGACGCGACTGTAAGTCGAGAGAGCCGTCCTTGACGAGGGCAGCGACGTATTTCGCCACATCCGACCAAACTTTCTTGCCACGGATGGCGTAAACTCCCACGACGCCATCGGATTTCTGGCAAGTCGCGATCACGTAATCGTTGGCAACAGTCTGCAGCAGCTCCGTGTGAGCGCGTGCGGTGACGGCTGCCAGGCGCTCATGCAGAAGGCAAGACTGGGGAATCGTAGGCGTGGGAACGTTGTAGCCGACAACGCAGGACCGGACTGCCAAAGCCAGGCGTTCGTGCCCCTGGACGGCCAGCTTGTGGAGCACATCTTTGAGAGGTACGCACAGTGGCTGGGCGCGAGGATTGGAGGCCCACTTGAAGGTTGTGCGTAACGGGATCTCTACAGCTCGTACCCGAATCCAACCAGCAGGGTCGACCTTATCTGAGTAGTCAGCCATAGCCGAGAATGGTCCTCGTTCTTCGAGGCCAGTTTGATCTAGCGTGGCACGGCCTTGCTGTGCAGCGTATTGTAGAAATGCGTAGTCGACGCTGCAGCAGGTCTGCACGAAGTGACTCTTAAGATCCTTGAGTAACGCCGAGCGCTCTCCCACGCTGTCAGCCGGGCGACTCATGGCCATCCCAAAGCCATTGAATAGTACGTTACCGAATGGACAGTCGCGTTTGTCGCTGTCGATTACTCGTGCTCCAACGTTGTGCTCTTTGATGCCTTCTGCCCCGTCCGGCACGAAGATTTGCATCTCCCCCGATTGGTCCCGTTGCAACAGTACCAATGCCTGAAAGGCGGGCTGTGCAGGTGGGGTCGACTCCTTACGTAAGTGTGCCGCCAAACGTGCTTCGGCTTCAACATCATTCGTATCGATAGGGGTAAGCATTTGACGCAGGACGTCGGCACCCCGAGGTGCGCCGTGCTCGTCGCGTAGCTGTGGGTCCACAGCGGTGATCTGTGCCGGGCTGGTGGTCAGCCGGGCACCGGGCGTAGAGGTTTCGCGGGCGCCCGCTGACAGTGCTGCCAGTCGGTCCTCGCGCATCGAATGTTCGTTTCTATTTGTCGTAATGTCGATCTCACCCTGATCGAGATTAGAAGAGGAAGAAGACACGGTATGACCCGGCCCGCCTGTGCCCTCAGCACTGATCATATTGCCCATCGGTTAAATGGCGATAGTATCTGTTATTTACTGCAAGTCAAGCGCAAGGGGACAATTAACGGGATGTCCGGAAAGGAAGTGCGGGAGGAGCGTACCGATCGGGCACACCAGTCAGCGAAGGCACGCTACAGAAACGGGGGGCTGAGCCTCGATCCATTTCTCGCAGCGTCCTTAGGGAACCGCCGACGATCTGGCCTAAACTACGGAATCGAGGGGCGCTGCGGAGAACTATCGGTCGTAAGGACAACCGTGTGGACTCGTGGCAACGGCTTATTCGTACGTTCGTGTGTGTGTGCGTGTGTGTGAGACAACTGCCCACGCGTAATGTCGCATGTCTGACGTGAGACGTGAGTGCACACTGTGGTGTGCGCGTTTCGAATGGCGAGAGACGATCGGGAGCCCGGGCTACTCGCCCCGGCCAGGACGGCGAGTGAGCCGTCCGTGCGTAACGACCGAATGTGTAACAGATGTGATGCGAGCACGCGTGTGCACGCGTAACTGACTCGTGCCCTTTTGACCGCGTAAGCGGACATTACGACACCCCCGGACTTAATCGGTGACCCCCTGGTCACCGCCGTCGATCCAGCCGGCCATCTGATCGTAGACGTTTTCGTAGGATTAATCATTTCGTTGTAGTAGTCGTTCGTAGAGGTAGGACCGAGTTCAGGCCTGTTGAATAGAAACGAGGAAGTCGACACGGTAGACCGTTCGCCCTCGTTTGCACAAGATTCTGCAGCTACTTTCGAATAAACGATTTTATTCAGCTGTTGGGGTGGTCGGCCCCGAGAATCCTGCCGGTTCTCTACGACTTACGCTCCATTTCCGCAGGCGCCGAGGTGGCTGTAGCGTCGACAGGGCGTCAGCGTATGGCGATACACTCAGGAAGTGTTCAAGCGATCGTAGGGCTGGGTGAGAGCCTTCTGATCGCCCTTCGTCGGTTTGAGTGATAGATGCGAGCTCTTCTAGCTCCGCCGCCACGGCCCACACAGTAACTGTGTCTTCCGAGAGGCGTCGATAACAGAGAGCCGACCCCTGGGGTGGGGAGTGGTAGACGGCATGGTGAAGTTTTTCGAGCAACGAGGGTGGTATCGTAACTTCCTCGTTGACTTCGCGAAGTAGGGTTTCGCCGTCGTCATCGTCGGTGGCGTCGCGAGTACCTCCCGGTAGGTCTAGTCCACCTCGGGTCCGATGCCAGCAGTAGACGCGCATAGTGGGATGATGGTAGAAAGCGACTTTGGAGGCACGTAGACGGACTAGGCCATTGCTCGGTAATGTCGGCAATGGTAAGTCCATAGGCAGGGGAGGAGCTGGGGAGATAGCAGACGACAGCTCGTGGACACGATCAGTGAGCATACCGATCTGTCGCTTGAGCCGATCATTCTCCTCGAGATGATCATCCACTCTTTCCCGCGTGGGCCTGGAATCCCTCCAGCGTAGAGGTCTGGAATCCATCACGGGCCACGGCAGCTCGTTAGTGCACTGCTCGTCAGGTAAAGGTAGTTGTTGTGATACGGAAGGTGCGAATCGTCGAGACGGGAGTTGCGGCAGCTTCAGCGCGTGGTTGGCGTGGACAGCTGCAGACACGCAGCTGAACCGCCGCCCCGCGAGAGCCTCCGTGAGCGTCGGCCATCGAAGGGTCTGGTCTTGCGGTGGTAGCGTCGGCCATCGGAGGGGCTGGTCTTGAGGTTCTGGTCTTTCGGCCACGATCACCGCCGCGACAGTCGAGGGGATGGTGTCGTTGTACGTAGCGCGCAACTTAACGAAGTGGTTGCTGTCGAGTGTCGTTTTGGTGAAGACGCTTTCGTCAAAAACCCGGTCACGTAGTCCTCGGGGGGTGGCTACGCGCCGCGTATATTGCCACCGGCCTTTGGCGAAGCCCGCTACGTAGGGGAGCTCGTCGCTTTCCAACGGCGGTCGATCGCCGCGCTCGTGCGCTTCACGCAGGGCGACGAAGTGCCCGCTCGAAAGTGTGAGTGCGCTAAACGCACCGGCGTCGTAAACACGTTCGCGTAGTCCTCGCGGAGTAGCGACGCGTCTCGTATAGCGCCAACGGTTGGAGGAATACTCGGCCTTGAAGGGAAGGTCCTCGCTAACTCGTGTCGCCGGCGTGTCGATGGCTTCACGTGCCCTGGCCTCCGCTCGAGGCACTGGCGCCGGTTCAGCTCGTTGTCGTCGTACGCGCACCCCTTGAGGTGCTAGCGGCAGTGGCAGATTGGCTTCATCATAGCTATCAACTAGCGACTGGCACCTGCGTAACAGTTCCGCCCTCGGTTCGTACGTGGCTTCTTTGATGGGAAAGCCGCGCCACTTGACGAGGTATTCGCGTTGCGTGAGGTCGGCTCCTTTTCGGTGACCTAAAAGACGGTCTACAAGCAACTCGTCGTCTGCGAGTTCGACGGCGTCTACGACGGTACGATAAGGACGAAGTTGCGAAACGTGGAACTTATCTGACATGATCCGGTTAGCCGTGTCCGTCAGGATGTAGTTACCGTCGCCTAGCACCTCTTTGATTCGACAAGGCGTAGACCACTGCGAATTCAACTTCGGTATTTTGCCTTGAAGGAGATGGCACACGCGATCTCCGGCTGCGTACTCGTCGCCAACGTAGTTGTGCGCGCTGAATTGCTCTCGAAACTCTTTTTCTTGTTCATGTTTCGTTACTTCTCGAGCGGAAGTCCACGCCGCTCGTAGGAGCGCGTTGAGGCGTTGAGCGTAGTCGAGCATGGCTTGAGGCGTATCGTTTTCTGGAGCGTCGACTGCGGGCAGTAATACGCCGTCACCGAGTTGGGCGGGAAGACGCATCTCGTGACCGTAGACTAGCATCGCTGGCGACAGCGCTGTCGAGCGATGCGGCGTGGCGTGGTAGGAGAACATCAAGTAAGGGAGATGATCGGCCCAATACGAGCCACCTTCGTTCGCGGCGCGACACATCGTGGCAAGCGTGCGTTGAACGCGCTCAGCGATGCCCTGCGACTGTGGGTGGTAGGGTGCTCCTCGGATGAGATCGACACCGGAGGCAGCGTGCACAGCCTCAGCAAGCTTATTGGCGAGGTTAGAGCCGCCGTCGCTGCGCAGCTCGCGCGGCCAACCGTATCGACAGGCGACATGCGTGGCGAACGCGTCAAGGACTTCTTCGGCCGTGGGATCGCCTTTCCAGGGCACGACTTCGACCCAGCGGGATAGCGAGTCAGCGAAGACCATAACCTTATCGTATTTGCCGTCGTGCGTGGAGCCCATGTGGCACAGGTCGCAGACAACCGAATCGAAAGCGTATGCGCCCATCTGAGGCCGTGTAGGACACGCCGAAGCATTCGACCGTGCCTTCTTGGCGACGGAACACTCGTGACAGAGACGCACATGCTCGTGTACGTCAGCATGTAATCCAGGCCAGTAGCACCGCGAGCGGAGGATGGCCACCGTGCGGTTGACGCCCTGGTGCCCGAGCGCGTCGTGGAACGCGTGCAAGTAAGCGGGGCGCAGCGACAGCGGTATGTAGACGCGCGGTGCGGCGGGTGTTATTTCAGCAACCGGCTCGCCTCGACGTCGACGTCGCTTGCCGTGAGGAGCGATGTGCACGATGACACCGTCTTCGCGTGTACACAAATGTTGCGCTTCTGCTCGTAGCCACCTGAAGTGACGCATCGACTCCGAATCCGTGAACGGGCCTAACTGGCCGTTTTCGCTGTAGGCTCGGAACGCGATGCAGTCGGCATCTTCCTCTTGGGCAGCCAGGAGCGCCGCAGAAGTAGGGGTGCCCACCTTAAGGTACGCTTCGGTGATATTACGACGCGTCGTCGACGCCTCGCGTTGTTCTCGTTCCTCAGCTCGTAGCCGACCCGCTGTGACCGTGGCTGCAGCGACGCGGCTATTCGCTTGTACCGCCAGCGCGGCAACAAGTCTCGATACGCCATCAGCGTCAGAGTGGTCCTTGCCTGGTTTATGCTCGACGCTGAAGTCGTATTCTAGTAACTTCATGTTCCAGCGCATCAACCGGGAGGCAGGGCCGCCCTCGATCGTGTCCTTCATTGTGTGAAGCCACTTGAGCGCAGCGTGGTCAACGACGAGTCGAAATCGTCTACCCCATAGGTAGGGACGCCAGTTCCGTATGCTCTCGAGTGCCGCAAGCAGCTCGATCTCCGTCACCGTCCACTTACGTTCGGCATCTGTCAGGCGCCGGCCGTAGTACGCAACCACCTGCTCGTGGCCCTCGTCATTGCATTGGCTAAGGACTCCACCTACGCCGCCGGTGGCCGCCGCGTCCGTCTTGACGATGAACTCACGGTCCCATCGCGGCATCCGGAGAACGACGGGTTCAGACGTCATCGCCGCGACCAACGTGTCAACCGCTTCACGGGCTAGAGGCTTCTGGCTTTCGACGGGCACGTCGACCCCGTCTTTCGTCAGATCGGTAAGCGGAGTAGCAATATGCGCGAAGCGTGGGATGAAACGTCGGTAATACGAGCACAAACCCAGGAACGAACGCACTCGTTCGAGGGTGTTGATCGATTCAGAGGTCACCGCCTTGATCTTGTCGACCTTCTTGGGATCCATCTCGAGGCCGTCGCGTCCGATCACGTGTCCGAGATAGGCGGTCTTCGTGGCGAAGAGGACGCACTTCGTAATCTTCGCCGTGAGTCCTGCCCAGATGAACCGTTCGAGGACAAGGTCGAGGCGCGTCAAGTGTTGCTCGAAGGACGCCAGCTCGCGCTCCTCGGCCGTGCCGCCGACACCGGTGCTGTGAATACCGACGTCGTCAAGGTAGGGGACGCAGATGTCCCAAGCTAGTCCTTGCAGCGCAGCGTCCATCAGGCGACACATGTACGAGGGACCCGACTGGATGCCGAACGGAAGGTAGTTCCATTCGTACTTCTGTCGATTCGTCACGAACGCAGTGATGCACTTGTCCTCCTCTTCGATGGGCAGCGTCCAGAATCCAGACGCCAGATCGAGAGTGGAGATGAATAGTGAACTCTGCGGGCCGTTACCCGACGCCAACCGGTCGATCGCCTCGTCGCAACGGGGGATCGGGGAGTCGAGCGTTACTAGCTTGCTGTTCGTGTCGCGGAAGTCGATACAGAATCGGACCGAGCCGTCTTTCTTCTTGACGAGAACGATACGCGAGCCCCACGCGGAGTTGGACTTGCGTATGATACCGTTGGCCTCCATCTCGGCGCAGTGCGCGTCCACGATGGCATTGCCAGCTTCGCCTAACCGAGCCGCGGCGTGTCGATGAGGGACGACGTCGGGCTTGAGGGGGAGCTTGACGGTCATAAGATGAGTGTGCGCGGGGTCCTTGGGGTTGTGCGCAAAGGCGCGGATTCGCCGTGCGACAACATCTCGGACTCGATTCTTTTGTTCCTCCGTTAGTCGGCCATCAGGGTCGAGCCCCTTGACTTCCTCGAGGTCATCGATCAGAGAGCGGTCAGCGCTGCTCAATCGTTCGTATGCGTGCTCGCTGGTCGAGTCAAGGGCACCTCTCACTTCGGCTTCGTACTCAACACGCGCGCGGGCCAAGGCCATCGAAGCTCCAACAGTCACCGCTCGGTGTGAAGCGTTGATGAGCCGGACTGGCACTCGTCCTCGATCGTCTGGCACAGACAGCGAACAGGCGACATGTACACCCGTACTGAGGCCCTCGCGGGTATCGAGACGGTCTATCATTAACTCCGGGTACGCGGTCTGGTCGTCGCGCAGAGCTAAAGGTGCTCGTAGCCATACTGTCGTCTCCGTGCGTGCTGCGATGCGGATCGGCTGCTCGCAGTAGAGCAGGTAGTCCTCTGTCTTTTTCTGCAGGGTAACATGCTCGTCCGGCGTAGCCGGCGACTCGATCCGCTTTGGCTCGCCACCCAAAGGGACAAGGGCCGGATGCGAAGATTCTTCGACCGCGGGCATGCACGCTTCAGCTTCTGGAAGCTGGGGCGCCACTGCTGCGAGGGGGCCACACACGATGCACGACTCAGGGGTGCATAGCGCATGCGTATTCGGCGTTAGCGTCTCGGGCTGGAGCTTAGCGTGACTGCGCTTCGACGGCTGGTGTGACCCGTCGGACGTGCAAGTACTGGCGCGTGATGACGTGCCGGTAGCCACTACAGAGGCGACCGTACGTCCGTGTCGACTGCGAGGGGACGGCCACACGTTGTCTTTGACAACGGCTGCAGTAAGGAGGACGTCAGCTCTAGCAGCGCACGATAGCTCGACAGCGTGGCGGCGGGACTCTCCTTGTTGTTTTACCATCAGGGACAGCTCGCCTTCACCAGTAGGGTCTAGCGAGACCTGTCCGTGATATGCAGCCATAAAGTCGTTGCCGAGGAGCAAGAGATTGCCGCCCTCGACTACCGTGAAGGTGTGGCGGAAGGGGACTCCTGATAACGTAAATAGAAGAGTCGCTTCCCCACTCGTGACGATAGGCTCGTTGCCAGCCCCTGAGAGACCGGAATCCACAGTGGCCGGCGACGATGCGCGGCTAACGCAGGCGTCGGCTGGAAGATGTGCTAGCAGCTTCGATCCGAGGATCGAGGGTCCAGCGCCCGTATCGCCTAGCGAATTTGATACTTGACACGTGGCGTTACCCAACAAGAAATGTTGGTCTCGTCCCGAACGCGTAGGGCGGTGTCGTGCTACCGCGAACTCCTTAATGTAAGCACACTGCGCTTCGAACTGCATCGCGGGTGGAGACGCGATTACGTCATGCTCGGTGAAAGAGTCGCCGACTCGAAGCGCCAGGGGTTCATCGCGGCTGACAGCAGCAACGACGGAGGTGGCGGAGGCGTCGGACGAGTCCTGCGAGGCGAGTGGGCCAGTGCGGTGAACCGGCGCAACAACGACAGGTGCAGCTGTGGCAGCTACAAACTGTCGTCCGTAAGCAACACGTATCTCATCGGCCGTCGGGTCGCGGTCTAGAGTTGGACGTGGCGCGGGATGAACCTCATCGAACGCGGCTAGGCCAGGTCGGACCTGCTCGTGGCTGTGCCTGGTGGCGCGGCCCTGACCCCTGTGGCGTGGAAGGGGCAGCTCGTCGCTTGTCAGATCGGAGCTCCTATCGGCGTCAGCGGACTTCTTGCGCTCGGCAAGCTCGAACGAGTGGAACTGGCTGCGCCAGCATTCGTCTAGCTTATCGGACGCCTCTCTCCACCGAGTTGGATCCACGTTTACCGCGGCGATTGGCTTGGCCATGCAGGGTGGTAGCTTAGTCGGTTCAGGTTCCGACTCCGGCTCCGGCTCCCAAGATGAGGCGCTCTCGAGCGCCTTCGCGATGCACGCTTGCGCGCTGGGCTCGAGACGACGCCAGCGATAAGCAGTAGGAGGCGAGCCCGATTCCGGCTGAAGCGCTTCCCATTGTCGATGACGTAGTCGTAGAGAGTTCGTAGGTAGTATCGGCGTGACCTCGGCTGGAGGTTTCGAAAGCCATGGGCGTCGCCACTCGTGTGGCCGTCCAGCATCGGGAGGTGGTTCCTCCGGCACCGTAGTCAAGGTGGACACCTCGCTCGCCGGTGGGGACTGGGTCACGCAGGCGACGTCGCAGGTCTTACGGCGGTTGACAGCGCGTAGCACCAACTGGTCTGCAGTGGTGTGGTCGAGATCAGCTTGGTCAGACAGGTGGCGGAGGAGGACAGGCGTCCACTGGATAGCCATAGCTGCTGCGATGCCGATGAACGTGCGGCTGCGTAGCTCTCCTCGTTCCGGGCTGGGAGACAAGTTGGCAAGAGCGCGGGCGCGGCCAGGCACTATGCGGGTAGCCGTTAGCGGAGGGAGATTGTCAGACAGATAAAGCGCGGTCGGCTTAGTCTGGCCGGTACCGTGTTGCCACGGGTGAACGTACTGACTCGGTTCCAAACCACCAATAGCAGTCTTGGCGTATCCGTGTATCTTTGGCTGCTCAGCGGCGACGAAAGGCGCTTTGGCTGCGAGTTGGCGGCGGAACTCGGCTGCAGCCTCGAGCATACGCTCTGGGCGGCCAGGCTCGGAATGCAAATACTGTACGCCGGCGTTGCTCAGGTAGGTGCACGGTGGATGCGCGATGACGAGATCCCAACCTTCATCCTGGATGTACTTGGCGTCTCCTCGGAAGTGCGGGACCTCTGTAGGCCCGCCCTTTCGCTCGTATCGATCGCAGGTGGCCACGTCAGCGCCGGCGGCATGCCACGCGGAAGCTGATACCCCTCCGCGTTCGCCGACTAGAAGCACCTTGGGCGCCCTGCCTCCCCCGGACTTAAACGCGTCCACGGCCTCGCGGACGCTCGCTAACGACAGGTTGAGCTCGGCCATGTGCGACGGGATTTCCGCCGCAGGCGATTCGACCGGCTTTTCCAAGACGCGTCGTCGCCCTGCTAACTCAGCGGCCGCGTCGCGCACGTCGAATGCCGTCACTTTGAGTGCCCCTCGGGATCGAGCGCGCTCCTGCGACGCTTGGACGAGTCGTTCAAGCAGTTTTACGTCGAGCACCGCGTCGCCTGCCGATGCCATAGTGGCGATCTCAGAACTTACGGTGGCGACTGCCCCTTCGTCGAGCCTCATGATGCGCTTGGCCATCAGAGGTGCGTTGGCAGCACCAGGTGGTTCAAAGAACATGCCGACTGCCGCCGCTACTTTCGTATTAGTTTGCAAAAGGTAGCCTCCGTCCGTTGCTGCGCGAGGGCCTCGTTGCAGGCCGAGGATGCTCTTTGCCAGGGCGCTTCGACCGCTGGCGTCAAGCGTGATGTCGCCGTGAAGCCGCAGAGGCCACCATCGGCTACCTTGGAGGAGCGTCGTACCCTCGCCCACATTGACACGTGCGCATGCGACATCGGGGTTGCCCATCTGGAGGGAGGTTTTCGTTGCCCGTTCGAGAGAGACAAACTCTGTTTTCTTCGTCTGGACGTGCGAACACAGGGCGCGTTCAGTAACAGAGGCAATGGACTCATGCCTATCCTTGGCGGCGGACGGCAAGGTGACCCCACCTAGGCCGTCATCAACCACTAGGATTGACTGCGAGTTGTGCGTTAGCGTGCGCATCAATGCGACCACTATGCGTTCGGGGCGGCGCACGACGGACCGCCACGCGTGTAGCAGTCGTCTTGTGTGAGTCGTCGGGCTCCGTTCGCTTTCGCATTCGTCGAGCCTGGCCGTCACTTTGGCGACACGCCACATGCGGAAGGCGCTGCCATCGTCGAGGATGCCGCGATAACCGCTCGGTAGGGCCCCTAGCACGATAGGGTTGGTATCCCGTTTAAGTCGATCGGCAAGCTCGAAGACCGCCGCTCTCGTAGGGGGGTCGAGGTACTCCTGTAGTCGGCGGAGCGCTGACCAAGGTACGACGACGGCATCCGGATACATCGTAGCCGCCTCCTTGCCGCGAGAGCGTAACACGGACGCTAGGGTGCCGTGTAGCGAGGGTAGGCATACCTTCGATCGGATAGCATGATGAACGTAATGCCCTTGCGTGATGACCGAAGACAGCTGACTTTGTCCTGCGCGGAAGCTACCAGTGTAGTGTCCTACCTGGTGTCTGAACGCACAAAACGCGGCCATAGTCGCGGAGCCGTGGACGGGTACCGGACAGCTGGGAGCAGTCAGCGTATCACGATGTCCAGCGTCCTTTTGCAGAAGAAGGAGCACCGCGTCACGATCGTGTAGAAGTACCGTAGACATCGGCCTAGGCGGCAGGACGGCCACCGCGGGCGCGATCTCTTTCGGGACGCAAACGAGGGTGGGCTTGGACGAATGTAAGACTGCGCAGACAGGTTCTGCCCGTAGAAGCGCCTTGGAGGAGAGTAGAACTGCTCCGTGCTTGCATTCTAGCCACTGCGTATTGCAGTTCGAGTCGTTGACGTAATGCCAGTGGCCCGTCATCCAGTCAACCGAGCTTCGAAGACACTCAGGTCGACGGCATCGTCGGTGGTTTCTGGAGTAGTGTGCGTCGGGCGGGTGGCTCCGGAGCTTGCGCAGCTCTTCGACCGTAGGCACCGGTTCGCAAGCACTTTTCGAAGGTGGTACGGCGTCTCCTGTTAGCGTTGGGGCGTTAGCCACTGTAGCGCAAGGTGAAGACGATATTGGCGAATTTGGCGACGTAGTTTCGGCACACGGCGGGATAATGACCGCTGTGGCGCTAGACGTCGGCGATGGCAACGCAACATTGGCACACAGGGGAGTAGTCTCCCTGTCTGCGCACGGCGTTGGCTTAGTTGGCGACGCAGTTTCGGCACGCGGCGGGGGCATGGCCGCCGCGGCACTAGGCGTCGGCGAGGGCAACGCAGCATTGGCACACAGGAGAGTAGTATCCCCGTCTGCGCACGGCGTTGGCTTAATTGGCGACGCAATGTCGGCACACGGCGGGGGCATGGCCGCCGCGGCACTAGGCGTCGACGATGGCAGCGCGTCCTGGGCACACGGTGGGGCCGAAGCCACCGTGGCACACAGCGCTGGCTTATTATTCGAGAGATATTCGTTTGGAACAAAGGGGACTGCGTCCACATCCAGTTTCGAGAACGTGACAGGCGGGTCAGCTGAGACCAGAGCGTGCTTGTCTTCGTTCGTCAAACGGCAGTCGTGGTCGTCGTGGTAGTAGTCGCATCCGAGGACGCAACGAAACCAGGACCCAACGCCGCAAGGGCATGGGCTCTCATGAAGCTGATGACGTCCTCCAGGGCCGTAAGGGCACCTTGGCATTGTCAGAGGCGTATCTGGAGACGTAGGCGAGAGAGAGACAGCAGCTGCGACGTCGCAGGGTATTGTTACCGGCGGAACGTCGACGGCTATCGAGGCGACTATGGGCGGGACAGAACCCGCGGGCGTAATAGAATCGTTGGTTGGCGGGACAGAAGCCGCAGGCGTAGGA
>MDTF01014777.1_pt1 | contig 13166 bp, 6 predicted proteins | sample 811191 | NCBI WGS metagenome assembly MDTF01 (sample SAMN05326649, study PRJNA326480) | marine metagenome | isolation source: seawater | place: Southern Ocean | collected 2011
ATTTACCCGGCCAACCAGAGTTTTTGAAAGGAAAATACCCCGTTTCGATTGATCAACAATCATTGACACTGTTTTTTGTGTGTGAAGAAGGTTCCTGTAACCTTCCTGTGGAATCACTTCTTGAAGTTAATAACTTACTCAAGGTCGGACATAGAGATTGATTTCTGTGCTAACTTGTGCATTGTATGATTAATCATGTTTCATTCTGTGCGAACATCATTAAACTTAAATCTTCTGGCTTTATTCCAGAAGTAGGGTTAATATTAGGATCCGGATTAGGATCCTTCGCACAGCAGGTTGAAGTTACCTCAAAAATTTCATTTGAAGATTTGCCAGGATTCCCCAAAGCTGGAGTTGGTGGGCATGCAGGCCAACTAATTTTAGGATACGTTGAAGGCACAAAAGTGGCCATACTTCAGGGAAGATCTCATTATTACGAGCATGGAAAAGCGGATGCAATGTCCGTCGCGATACGCACATTAAAAGAAATCGGATGTGAGTCCCTTGTCTTAACAAATGCAGCTGGAGCCATCAATAAAAATGTAAACCCAGGCGATTTAATGCTGATCACAGATCACATCAATATGACCGGAGTTTCACCCCTTTTTGGAGAAACTGGAAACGACAGATTTGTTGATATGTGCAATGCATACAACTCTGAGCTTTCAAATAAAATGCGCTCAGCAGCTGTAGAAAACAACATCAACATCTCAGAAGGAGTTTATGCATGGTGGTGTGGCCCTCAGTTTGAGACACCTGCTGAAATCAAAGCTCTTGGAATACTGGGGGCAGATGCTGTTGGAATGTCTACCGTACCAGAAGTAATCGTAGCTAGATACGCCAGAGTGCCATTGTGTGCATTGTCAATCTTAACAAATTATGCAGCAGGCATTGGTGATGTGACACTTTCTCACGAACAGACCCTGCTCATTGCAAAGCAAGCTGAGCGCTCAGTAACATTGATTCTGAATTCTTACTTAAAATCATTTTCCCATGAAGACTGATCAATTGGAAAGAAATCCTGGCGTGGAGTTCCAACAGGAATTGTTTTGCGATATTAAGATTAACCGCAGTGCGGTTGAACAGCGATGTTCTGAATACGGTAAAAGAAGAAGTATAAAAAAAGAAAATCAGGCAGCCTGGCTTTTAAAGGTGCTAACGTTAATTGATCTGACAACTCTCTCTGGTGATGACACCAATGCGCGAGTAAAAAGACTTTGCCGAAAAGCGTTAAATCCGATTAACAGCATTTTAAAATCCAAACTTTCCATTGACACTTTAAACATAAAAACTGCGGCCGTCTGTGTATATCATGAGATGCTAGGTGAAGCTTCCAAGCAATTAAAATCTTCAGGGGTTCATCTTGCGGCAGTTTCTACAGGCTTTCCTGCGGGCCTCTCCCCTCTCCCTCTTCGAATAGAGGAAATAAAATACTCCGTAGCAGCAGGCGCAGATGAAATTGATATTGTCATTTCACGTCGGCACGTACTCGAGGGCAATTGGAAAGCGCTTTATGAAGAAGTCAAGTTGTTCCGAAAAGCTTGTGGCAATGCGCACCTTAAAACAATACTGGCAACTGGTGAATTGGGCAACCTAACCAACATCGCAAAAGCCTCTCAGGTATGCATGATGGCAGGTGCAGATTTCATCAAAACATCTACTGGAAAGGAACCAACCAATGCTACACTTCCCGTCAGTTTAGTTATGGTGAGAATGATTCGTGACTACCACGAGAAAACTGGTTATAAAGTTGGGTTCAAACCAGCAGGCGGAATTAGTGACACGAAGACTGCTTTACAGTTCATGACGTTAATGCAAGAAGAATTGGGTCGTCGATGGCTAGAGCCCGATTTATTTAGATTTGGAGCTTCAAGTCTTTTGGGAGACATCGAACGCCAACTTGACCACTTCACCAGTGGACATTACTCTGCCGCCTACAGACATCCAATATCATAACCTTTAGAAATAGATCAGATGAAATTAGATAAATCATTCGAAAAACTAGAGTACAGCAAAGCTCTTGAGAGCGACAAAGAAGCCATGCAATGGCTTGCAAAAAACGACCATCGCTTTGGCCAATTTATTGGAGGGGAATTTCTTTTGCAAAAAAGCTCAAATACAATTGCTGTAACAAACCCTGCAGACAACATCGCATTGGCGAGCATCGAGATTGCGGACAAGAAACTGATCAATGCTGCCATTAAGTCTGCTAGGGAAGCACAAGATAAATGGTATAAATCGGGTGGGCACGCAAGAGCAAAAGTTCTTTATGCATTGGCCAGACTTATTCAAAAAAACGCAAGGATTATTTCCGTTCTGGAAACCTTAGACAATGGGAAGCCTATTCGTGAATCACGTGACGCTGATATACCCCTTGCAGTAAGGCATTTTTACTACCACGCAGGATGGGCACAACTTCAGGCGACTGAATTAAAAGGGTCCGAGCCCGTAGGTGTCGTTGCACAAATAATACCGTGGAACTTCCCTTTTTTAATGCTAGCATGGAAAATTTCACCTGCGTTGGCTATGGGAAACACTGTTGTCTTAAAACCTGCTGAGAATACACCACTTACTGCGATGTTTTTTGCGGAACTGTGTCAAGAAGCTGGAGTGCCTGCTGGAGTCATCAACATCATTAATGGCGCAGGAGATACAGGAGCAGAACTAGCGGCACATCCACATGTAAACAAAGTTGCTTTTACAGGATCAACTGCTGTAGGTCGAGCCATACGTAAATCAACTGCCGGCCAAGGGAAAAAGCTGACTCTTGAACTGGGTGGAAAATCCGCGTTTGTCGTTTTCGAAGATGCTGATTTGGACTCTGTTGTAGAAGGTGTGGTGGATGCGATCTGGTACAATCAAGGTGAAGTTTGCTGCGCTGGATCAAGACTCTTGGTTCAAGCAGGGGTAGAAGATAGGCTTGTGAAAAAGCTCAAGGCGAGAATGGCGAATTTAAAGTTTGGCAATCCCTTAGACAAATCAATAGATATAGGCTCGTTAGTTAGTTCTCAGCAATTTGCTCAAATTTCGAAAAAAGTAGAAGTGGGTTTGAAAAGTGGAGGTGAATTGTTTTCACATGAGGAGCCTGATGCAAGATGCAATTACTATCCACCAACTCTCATCACAGATGTTGATTCTTCTCACCCCTTGGTACAGGAAGAGGTTTTCGGACCTGTCCTTGTTGTGAGCAGTTTTAGAACTCAGGAGGAAGCCCTGAAACTGGCAAACAACACAAGATATGGACTCGCTGCAAGTGTCTGGAGTGAGAATATAAATCGTGCGATGCATGTTGCACCAGAACTGATTGCAGGAGTGGTTTGGATTAATTGCCACAACAAATTTGATGCTGCATGCGGATTCGGTGGAGTGAAAGAGTCTGGCTACGGAAGAGAGGGCGGAAAAGAAGGGCTGTATGAGTACCTTAAACCACTCAAGTCCGAATACCAAAGTTCTATTTTACCTGTTCGCACAAACGGCTTGGCTACGAAACATGAAATCGACAAAACACTCAAGTTTTACATCGGAGGCAAACAAACAAGACCAGATGGGGGCAACAGTTCTAGGGTTCTAAATGCTGATGGAAGTACTGCCGCTGTAGTTGGGTTGGGAAATCGGAAAGACATAAGAAACGCTGTAAGTGCTGCAACAAAAGCTCAAAATTGGAGTGGGAAATCGGGGCACCTAAAAGCACAAATACTGTACTTTTTTGCTGAAAACCTATCAAATAGAAAAGACGAATTTGTCGCTCGACTGCAAACAAGTTGCGGAAGTACCAAAAAGGAAGCTCAAACTGAGTTTAATGAAACTATATCTAGACTCTTTAGCTATGCAGCTTGGGCAGACAAATATGATGGTGCTGCGCACAACGCTCCCTACAGAGGTGTTACACTTGCTCTGCCAGAGGCAATAGGCGTGATCGGAATCATCGCTCCAGACGAACAGCCATTGTTAAATGCTATTTCCTTAATTGCACCCGCTGTTGCAATGGGTAACTGTGTGGTTTTTGTCGCTGGAGAAAGACACTCTAATATCGTTCTTGAGTTGGTATCCGTCATGGAAACCTCTGACATACCAGGCGGAGTCATTAACATCATCGCTGGAGAGAAGAAAGATTTGGCTCCTCACCTAGCTGGGCACGCTGAAGTTGAATCTGTTTGGGCTTGGGCAAATAAAGACATTGTTAAAGAAGTTGAAACCCTGAGCGCTGAAAATTTAAAACGCACTTGGTGCCATGAAAACAACGACAGAAACTGGATGAAAACCTCCGAGTGTGAAGGGGTCGAGTTTCTAAGACAGGCAACTCAGGTAAAGAACATTTGGACCCCATATGGAGATTGATTGATGGCATTATTAAAATATCTACCTCAGGAATTAATTCGCAAAAAACGCGATGGAAAAACGCTTACAAATTCTGAAATAGCATTTGTGGTTCAAGGAATGACCGACATGAGTTTTAGCGATTCTCAGCTTGCCGCATTTGCGATGGCGGTCTATTTAAACGGTCTCAACATGGATGAAAGAGTAAGCTTAACTCTAAACATGATGAACTCCGGTGATGTTCTTTCTTGGCATGACCTTGATTTAAAAGGGCCAGTCGTAGACAAGCACTCAACGGGAGGAGTAGGCGACAAAGTGAGCTTAATGCTTGCACCAATAGTAGCCGCTTGCGGTGGATATGTCCCCATGATCTCTGGCAGAGGTTTGGGACACACTGGTGGGACGTTGGATAAACTCGAGAGCATCGCTGGATACAATGCGATGCCTGAGTACGACCTGTTTCGAAACACTGTTAAAGAAGTAGGTTGTGCGATTATAGGCCAAACTGAAAGGTTTGCTCCTGCCGATCAACGGTTGTACTCCATCAGAGATGTTACAGCAACTGTAGAATCTGTAGGTATGATTACCTCGTCAATCTTGTCGAAGAAATTGGCCTCAGGACTGGATGCTTTGGTCATGGATGTAAAAACTGGAAATGGTGCTTTTTGCTCCTCGTATGAAATGGCACAAGATGTTGCAAAAAGCATTGCAACAGTCGCTTCAAATGCGGGAGTACCCACACGGTGCCTCATCACAGATATGAATCAGGTGCTTGGAACCACCGTGGGCAATGCCGTGGAAATACATGAATGCATTGAGTTCCTGAAAAATCCATCGCAGGCTGACACTCGACTGTTAAAAATCACCCTTGATTTGGCTGCCCACATGCTTGAAATAAGTGGGATTACTTCTGATATTGAATCTGGATTTGTAAAAGCAAAAGAAGCTCTTGCGAACGGTTCTGCGGCGGAAATTTTTGAAAAAATGGTGAGTGCTCTGGGTGGGCCCAATGATCTAATAACATCGCCCTACAAACATCTTCCAGCAACAACAATGAAAAAACCAATTGTCGCTAAATGCTCGGGTGTGATTTGCTCTATGGATGTACGAGAAATAGGACTGAGTATGGTGGCGATTAAAGCTGGACGTGTTAAATCAACTGACCCCATAGACCATGCAGTGGGCCTCACTGAATTTGTTCAAGTTGGTGATTCGGTGTCAAAAGGAGATACACTAGCCATGGCGCACATAAGAAGCAATTCAGAATATGATATGCTTCACAAAAAGTTGACGCAATCTGTAGTAATTGGTGAAGTAGCTCCCGAGTCCCCCTTAACTTATGACATTCTTAGCGTGTAATTCGATATTTTATGACTGTGAAAAACCCCAATCAAAAAAACCGAGCAATCATCGTTGTACTAGACTCTCTAGGTATAGGTTCTAGCAAAGATGCCTTCAAATATGGTGATGATGGAGCAGACACGCTGGGCCACATCGCGGAGTTTTGCAACAAAGGCCAGGCAAATCACAAAAAACGCAGCCAATCTGGAGCTTTACACATCCCAAATTTAGCAAGTCTGGGGCTTGCAGAAGCCGCAAAAGAAAGCAGAGGTAAAGAAATCCCATACTCCGGGAAACCAAATTCGATCATTGGAGCATATGGATATGCACAAGAAGTTTCATCTGGAAAGGATACACCTTCTGGCCATTGGGAAATCTGTGGACTACCTGTTCTGTTCGATTGGGGAGTTTTTCCGAACACAAAAAACTGTTTTCCGAAAACCACAATAGAGGAGATCTTGCTCAAGGCAGATCTCTCTGGTAGCCTTGCAAATTGTCATGCCTCAGGAACAAAAGTTCTAGAAGAATATGGTGAAGAGCATATGAAGACAGGAAAACCGATATTCTACACTTCTGCTGATTCAGTTTTTCAAATTGCGGCACATGAAGAGACGTTTGGTTTAGATAACCTATACAAACTGTGTGAAATTGCACGTAAAAGTGTGGACTCCTTAAATATTGGGAGAGTAATAGCACGTCCATTTCTGGGTGATTCCAGCGCCAACTTTAGGCGCACTGACAACCGCCGTGACTTAACAACGCCTCCCCATAAGAGCACATTGCTCGACCACGTTTCAGACGCTGGACTTCCAGTGATTACCGTTGGGAAAATTAGCGACATCTTCGCTGGAAAAGGGGTTTCAAAAAGCGTTAAAGCGCCTGACAATGATGGAATCGTAAACCAACTGTTGTGCCAAATGAAAGATGTGTCTGAAGGTTTGATTTTCGCAAACTTAGTGGATTTTGACAGCAAATTTGGACATCGCAGGGATATTTCTGGATATGCAAATGCCATCGAAGAGTTCGACAAAAGACTACCGGAGATTATCCAACTCATAGGCGACAAAGATCTACTCCTGATTACTGCTGACCACGGATGCGATCCAACATGGCAGGGTACTGATCACACACGTGAACACGTACCTGTTCTTTTCTACTCTCACCAGGTTTCGATAAAAAGCCTGGGGTTCTCGTCAACATTCGCTGACATGGGTGCAACAATCGCACATCATCTCGGTGTATCCCCTCTTGATGAAGGGGACATTTTTAAGCTTTAGTCGAATACTTCATCCTTAAAAATAAAATCTGAAAAACAAGCTTACAAGTATCATATTGGATGATTTAAGCATTAAAACCGGATATCACCTTAGGTCTAACAACACTGTAAACAAAGCAGTTAAATAGTCCTTTTCACAATTTTTCACATCCATAGATAAAACCTTATATTTACGCCTTCTATTGAACTGCCTCTAATACACATTCAAATGATTCGGTTTACCACATTTATTTTCGCCATTTTGCTTTTTGCCAGCACTGGCCTTGCCCAAGTAGGCTCTGGCACATTGAAAGGAAAAGTCACTGATTTTGACTCTGGGGAGCCTCTTCCCTTTGCAAGCGTTGTGCTTTTTCTCAATGGAAATCAGGTTTCAGGTACAAATACAGATTTTGATGGTGAGTATACCATCAAACCTATTTCTCCAGGTACCTATGAGGTGCTGCTAAGTTTTGTGGGATACCAACCTAAAAAAATTACAGGAGTAAAAATTAACGCAAACAAAATTCATTTTGTGAACGCTGAAATTTCAGCTGGAGTGATGGTGCAAGAAGCGGAGGTTGTTGAATACGCTGTGCCCCTTATTGACAAAGATGGTGGAGCTTCAGGTGGAACGGTAAGCAGAGAAGATATTGACAAACTGCCAGGTCGTTCGGCAACTTCAATCGCGACAACAGTTGCAGGGGCAAGTACTGCAGGAACTGGAGGAGGAATATCCATCCGTGGAGCGAGAAGCTCTTCTACATGGATTTACATTGATGGAATTAAAATTCGAGGGTCATCGGCTCTTCCAAAGTCTGCTATTGAAGAAGTACAGGTCGTTACAGGTGGTGTACCTGCAAACATAGGAGACGCAACCGGAGGTGTGATTAACATTTCACTTCGTTCATCTAGTCGGAATTGGTTCGGTGGTGGAGAAGTGATTTCGTCTGGTATTCCAGTCGGAGAAACAGCCATTGGTCTTGATAAGTTTGGATACAACTTGGCTGAGGGAGTAGCATCTGGGCCTGTTCTTTTCAGAAAGGATGAGAATGGTGAAAAGACTGACCCATTACTGGGTGTATTTATAGCTGGTAACATCACAACCCAAAAAGATCCTCGCCCAACTTTTGGCGGCGTTTACAGAATAACTGATGCAGCTCGAGATGAACTTATTGCAAATCCCCTCAGACAGAACATCAGTGCATCTGGGCAGGTAAATGGTGCTCTTTACAACGCTGATTTTCTGACAGAGGATGATTTCACGAAAGTTGCAACACGAATGAATGTTGGCACCAAGAGCGCCAATATTGTAACTAAATTTGACATTAACACCAATGAAACAACCACATTAACATTGGGTGGAACAGCATCAGGAGGTCGAAACAACAACTTCAATTATGCACGTTCACTCATGAACTGGGACAACAATGACTTAAGCACTAGCTATGACTGGAGAGCATACGCTAAATTCAGTCAAAGATTCATCAACGAACAAGGCGAAAATGCAAGCAACCTTAAAAACGTATTCTACCAGATCATGGTGGACTACAGTCAGAGCTACTACAATTCGCAGGACGCGAATCACCGTGACGACTTCTTTAAGTACGGTCATGTGGGTAAGTTTGATGTTTACAACAGAAATTCTTATGATTACAACCCTATAACTGGAAGGTTTGTTCACAACGGGTGGGAAGACACTCTCGTAACATTTGAAGCTTCGGAATACAACCCTGAACTTTCTGCGATTAACAATCAGTATTTCTCTCTGTTTGACCAAACTCCATACAGCCAACAACAAGATGGTCCTTACGAGAGTCTTTTAGAAGTGCAAAACGGAAACGCTTTGCTCAATGGTCAAAATCCAACATCAACCTATGGCTTGTACAGCTATATCGGAACTCAAAGCGATTCTTACTATACCTCCAACAACACACAATTCCGTGTAAGTGCAGCTGGTTCTGCTGACATCGGTGACCACGCATTGCAGATGGGATTTGAGTATGAGCAGCGTAAAGACGCATTTTTCTCTCTATCACCAACAGGACTCTGGCAGCTCGGAAGGTTACTGACTAATTCCCATATTAAAGAGTTGAACTTTAATGATTCGACCATCACGAATGTTGGAACTGAATACTACGTAACTTACGGTAGACTAATCGGAGACAATCAATTCCTCTTCGACAGAAACCTAAGACGTGAGATGGGACTGGACGCATTTGGCAACGACCTCATCAACATCGATGGATTGGATCCTGATTTTTTCACTCTAGATATGTTTGGAGCTGACGACCTACTGAATCAAGGAAGCAACCTCGTAAATTATTCTGGGTATGACCCGTACGGAAATAAAATTACAGGACGCCCGACAATTGAGAACTTCTTTAATGAAACCAATGACGAAGGATTCAACACAAGACCCATCGGAGCCTTTGAGCCAATCTATATCTCTGGATACATTATGGACAAGTTCACATTCGATGACATTATTTTTAATCTAGGTGTACGTATTGACAGATTTGACGCCAATCAAAAAGTATTAAAAGATCCGTATGTAATCGCAGATGCTTATACTTTAGGTGATGTCACAAGTGGATTAATTGCCAGTGAGATTGATGGTGAAGTCATGATCCCATCAAACATTGGTGAGGATTACATCGTCTACGTTGATGATTTAGACAATCCCAATGCGATTGTTGGTTACCGCGATGGTGACACTTGGTACAATTCCGTAGGAACTGAAATAACTGACCCTGACATTCTAGCCGTAAATGAGCCATATCCTGCTCCTTGGTTGGTAGAAGGACCTGATGCTGAACTCAACGAAAGCGCATTTAAAGATTTCGATCCCGCTGTAAACATTATGCCTCGTATCTCATTCTCATTTAACATCTCTGATGAGGCTGTTTTCTTTGCTCACTACGATGTGCTAACGCAGCGTCCTACTTCGAACAACCGTTTTTCTCCTATTGATTATCTGTTCATTGAAAGCCGAAACGCATTAATTTCAAACCCAGATTTAAAGCCTGAGAAAACCATTGACTACGAGTTGGGATTCCAACAGGTTCTCTCAAAGACATCCAGTCTTAAAATATCTGCTTACTATAAGGAGATGCGTGACATGATTCAAGTCAGGAACTTCACTGGAGCTTACCCTCGTCCATATAGAGCCTTTGGCAACCTCGACTTCGGTACTGTAAAAGGTTTCACAATGGGATATGACATGCGTCGTACAGGTAACGTGAGACTAAATGCAAACTACACATTGCAGTTTGCTGACGGTACTGGTTCTTCAACAGAGACTGCACTTGCCCTGATTAATGCTGGACTTCCAAATCTCAGATCTATCAGTCCTCTGACGTATGACCAACGTCATAGAATTGTGGTAAACGTTGACTACAGATACGGCACAGGTGAAAGCTATGATGGTCCAGTGGCTAATTTTGGAGGAAAAGAAAGGCAATTGTTCTCTGAAATGGGATTCAATATCATTGCAAATCTTGGTTCTGGAACACCCTATACAGCATCTACGATTGCTACACCAATTACAGGTGAAATAAGCCCATCAACTGAAGGGTCTATTAACGGATCTCGTCTCCCATGGCAATTCAACATGGACATGAACCTTGACAAAAACATCACCCTTAAGTTTGGAGGAGAAGGCGAAAATTCTAAATCTGTTAATCTCAATGTTTATTTGTGGATTGGAAATGTCTTGAATTCGCAGAATATCAATTCTGTTTACAGATTTACAGGTGTAAGCAATGATGATGGATATCTCGCCGCAGCTCAATACCAGCCTTTAATTGAGAGCCAAACGAATCCTGACTCTTTTAGAAACTATTACCAGATGTATACAAATAACCCTTTTAATTTAGGTGTTCCACGTACGCTTCGTTTAGGTGTTAAATTTGACTTTTAATGTTGCATAGTAAGAAAATTATGAAACGTATCCTTTCCATATTCGCTGTTGCATTAATAGCACAACCATTGTTCGCATACAAGTATGTAGGAAATGGTACACCAGGTGCTACTGACAACACAAACGGTGCAAACGTTCAACCACAATTGCGATCAGCTGCTTGTGCACCTGCTACTGCTCTGAGAAATATTGAGTGGAATAACGTTAGAGCACTTATTGAAACAGGTGGGTCACTTTGGCAAGACCGTGCAACCTCTTCAGCTTCGTACGAAGTTCCAAAAGGTGGAGGTGTAAGTTCTTTGTATGCTGGGGCACTTTGGATGGGTGGAATCTCACCTGACCAACAGTTAAAACTAGCTGCTCTTACGTTCCGAGGGAGAGGTAATGATTTCTGGACTGGTCCTCTAACGATAGATGGATCTGCAGAAATTGATGCTTCGACATGCCAACAATATGACAACTTCTTCGTGTCAACGAGATCGGACGCACAACTTCATAGATCTTACTTTGATGCACTAGCTTCTGAAACTGTGGATGAAGAATTCCCAGATGGATACGCAATCCCTTCGTATTTCTTCGATTATCCAGCTCACGGAAACACAGCTCTTAATCAAGATTTCTACCTTGCTCCTTTTAAAGATTATGATGGAAACGGATTTTATGACCCTTCTCAAGGAGATTATCCATGGTATGACTTTATCTCTGAGATCGATTGTGGAAGACGTACAAGAGAAGACATCGTACCTCTTTATGGAGACCGAAACTTCTACTGGATTTTTAATGACAAAGGAAACGTTCACTCTGAGTCTCAAGGTGAGCCTATCGGTATGGAAATCCGCTCTCAAGCATTCCAGTTTTCAACGAATGATGAGGTGAATAACATGACATTCCACAATTATGTTCTTATTAACCAAGGAACTCAGACATTGGGTGATACATACTTTGGGGTTTGGGTTGATGCTGATGTGGGAACTGCTACTGACGATTACGTGGGATGTGATGTTCAACGGGGTCTTGGATACGCATACAATGGTGACGCGTACGATGAAACATCATCTAGCTCTTCTGGTTACCTTGAAAACCCTCCTGCTGTTGGAATCGATTTCTTTGAGGGTCCCTATCAGGATGCTGATGAAATTGACAACCCACTGACAACTAATTTCTCTGACGCCGTTGATTCATTGGGAATCCCATATGAGGGGATTGGTATCGGCTACGGAGATGGCGTGATTGATAATGAACGATTCGGAATGCGCCGTTTTGTATATTACAACAACAGCGGAAGTAATTTAAATGGAGAACCTTCAACGCCTCTTCATTACTACAACTACATGAATGGTATTTGGCTGAATGGCCAAACAATGTCGCCAGGTGGTGATGGAACAGAACAATCTGAAATTGTAGCTCACTATATGTTCCCGGGAGATACTGACCCGTATAATTGGGGTACACAAGGTGTTGACATTGAAGACTGGTCTGAAGTCGGTGAAGGCAACCCTCCTGCTGACCGTAGATTTATTCAATCCGCTGGTCCATTCACATTGGAGCCTGGAGATTACAACAACATTACAATGGGCGTCGTTTGGGCTAGAGGAACAAATGGAGACCCATTACAAAGTGTGAGCTTATTGAGACAAGCTGATGACAAAGCACAGGCTTTGTTTGACAACTGCTTCGAAATCGTAAGTGGACCCGATGCCCCTGATGTTGTGATTCAGGAACTCGAAAATGAGGTGATTATTTACCTTGCCAATGAAAACTCACTTTCAAACAACTTCCACGAAGAGTATGTACAATTCGATCCAGGTATTCCTAAATTAAATATCGAAGGCGAAGAGTACGACAGTCTTTCACGATCGTATACATTTCAAGGATACCAAATCTACCAACTTTCAGACAACACTGTCTCTGCTGCTGATCTTGAAAATGTTGAAATGGCTCGGTTAATCTTCCAATGTGATGTTGCTGATGAAGTTGATGTTATCTTCAACTACGAAGAGGATGAAATTATCCCTGTACCTGTTCCTGTTCTCATGGCAAACGGAGAAAACGAAGGTGTTGCTCACAGCTTTAGAGTGACTACAGATGTTTTTGCACAAGGCGATAACAAGCTTGTAAATCACCGCACTTACTACTTTATGGCACTTGCTTATGGATACAACATGTACGATCCTTATGATTCTGCATCTGGCACCGGCCAAGACATTCCATACAAAGCTTCTCGAAAAGGAGCTATAGGTTCAATCCGTGTCTACTCTGGCACGCCTCATTTGCCTTCACCTGAATCCGGTGGTACGATACAAAACTCTTCTTACGGAGATGGCGTTATCGTAA
>MDTF01012563.1_pt1 | contig 13164 bp, 12 predicted proteins | sample 811191 | NCBI WGS metagenome assembly MDTF01 (sample SAMN05326649, study PRJNA326480) | marine metagenome | isolation source: seawater | place: Southern Ocean | collected 2011
AGGAAATTTTGATTGGTTAAAAAAAAATTATGATTTTTCAGTAATTGCCAATTCAGTTGATGAAATAATTTTATTAAACGTCTCAAGAAATGAGCCAGAAATCGATAATTTCTGTAAAATAATTAAAACATTTACAAAGGAATGTTTTATACCTATTTCAGCAGGAGGTAAAATTTCTAGCATTGAAATAGCAAAAAAATATATTCAATCAGGAGCAGATAAGCTAGTAATAAACAGTAACTTGTTTAATAGAGATTTACTTAATAAAATTGCTAATACTTATGGAGAGCAATGTATTATAGCTTCATTAGATTATTCAAATATAGATAATAATTTTATATTTTATTCAAAAAATGGAAGTACAAAAGTTAACATAAAACTAAAAACAATATTTAACCTATTAACCAAATTACCAATTGGTGAAGTTATTCTTAATTCAATCGATATGGATGGAACAAGTAATGGCTTTAATTTCTCAATTTTGAAAAAAATTCCTAAAAAATTTCAAAAACCAATAATATACGCTGGGGGAGCAGGAAATCATAAGCATTTAATTGATGCTTTAAAAAAAAAAAAAATTGATTCAATTTCGACAGCTAATTTGTTAAATTTTGTAGGCAATGGACTTCAAGAAGCAAGAAAACAAATAATTAAAAAAAAAATTAGATTGGCAAAATGGATTTAACTTTATGAAAAAAATTATTATCATTGGCACTGGATCTATATCAAAAAAACATATCTCAGTTATAAAAAAGCTAAAATACAAAATTGAATTATATAATATCTCTTCAAGAAAGTTTGAAAAACTCAGCAAGTCTGACCTTGAAAAGTTAACACTTTTTAAACCAGAATTAATTATTGTTTGCTCTCCTTCTAGCAAACATTTTAACCAATTTAAAAAAATTGAAGAAAATTTCAAAAATATAAATGTATTAATTGAAAAACCTGTTTTTGAAAAATATTATAATGTTAAAGACAAATTAAGAAATAAATATTTTGTTGGGTACAATTTAAGATTTCATCCGGTGATAATATTTCTTAAAAAATTCTTACTTAATAAAAAATTATTTTCAATAAATGTAGTTTCACACTCCTATCTCCCTGAGTGGCGTAAAATAAGTTATAGAAAATCAGTTTCAGCAAAAAAAGAATTAGGTGGTGGTGTATTGCTGGAACTTAGTCATGAATTAGATTATTTAAAATGGATATTTAAAGATATAAAAATATTATATTCTTTCAACAAAAAAATTTCTAATCTTCTTATAAACGTTGATGATATTCTGAGCATAATAGGTATAGTAAAAAAAAATATTTTACTCAATTTGAATATAAATTTTTTTTCTAAAATTCCAAACAGAACAATTAAAATTGATGGTAAAGGATTCAGCCTTAATGCTGACTTAATTAAAAATAAAATCACGATCATTAGTGATAAAAAGAAAAAAATTAAAAAATTTTTAAACTTTAATTTAAAAGATACTTATAAATTGCAATTTATTGAAATTATTAATAACAAAATTTTAAATATATGTACTTTTAATCAAAGTTTAGAATTAATGAAACTAATTAAGACTATAAAAAAAAATGATTAAATTATCAGAACCTTTTTTTTTCGGTAAAGAATTATTATTCTTAAAAAGATGTTTGAAAGACAAATGGGTATCACCAAATGGAAAAATAGCAAAAGAATTTGAAAACAAAATTCAAAAATATACAACTGGAAAATATAATTTGGGTATTATTAACTGTACTTCTGCATTGCAGTTAGCTGTCAAGTTGCTTGCCCCAAAAAAAAATGAAGAAGTAATTGTTCCTTCAATAACATTTGCCGCAACAATAAATAGTGTAATGTATAATAATTGTAAGCCTATTTTTTTTGATTGTGATGAACATCTCTTGTTAGATAAAGAAAAATTTTATTCTTTTCTAAAAAAAAATACATATTTTAAAAAAGGGTCCACTTACAATAAAAAAACAAATAAAAAAATTCTAGCCGTTATTATTGTAAATACATTTGGAAATTTATTTGATTTAGATAATAACTTTTTTAATCTATGTAGAAAGAAGAATATTAAAATAATAGAAGATGCTGCAGAAAGCTTGGGCTCGGTTCATTCTGATAAAAAAAGAAATAGTAGAGTCGAATATAGTTGTTATTCATTTAATGGAAACAAATTGATAACAGCAGGTGGTGGAGGAATAATTTCACTAAAAGATAAAAAAAAATATAATGAGGCAATTTATCTTTCTACTCAAGCAAAGAAAGATTCAATACAATTTATTCATGATGATGTTGGTTACAACTTTTTAATTTCAAATTTACATGCATCAATTGGATTAGCTCAACTATTATATATTAAAAAAGTTTTAAAAAAAAAAAGAGAAATAAACTATATTTATAAAAAAAAAATTAATAAAATTAGTGGTTTAAAGATTTTATCCTCCCCATCAAAATGCAAATCAAATAATTGGTTAAATATTTTGACTGTAGACGAAAAGAAATATGGATTATCAAAAAACCAAATTATTAAAAAGTTTGCAGCTAATAATATTGAAACTAGATCATTATGGTATCCAAATCATCTGCAAAAACCTTTTAAAAAATTTCAAAATTATAAAGTTAAAAATTCAAATTTTATGTTTGAAACGTGTTTGTGTTTACCAAGCAGTTTTGGATTAAAAAAAAGTGAACAAAATAGAATAATCAATCTTTTAGAGTATAGTTTCAAAAAATAAAAAATGATAATTATTTTATTTCCATACAAATTTAATGATTTTTTTTACAAAAAATATCAAATTTTTGAATTAAATAAGAAACTCAAAAATAAAATTGAGATACATGATGTTTCCAATATTGTATCCAAAAAATGGAGTAAATTTTTTAAAAAAGAAAGGAAAAAATTTATAATTAAATTTAATAACATAGGTGAATGGGAAAACTATTTAATAAAAAAAACTAAACAAAAAAAAATTTTTTATGTTGTTAATTTAATTTCTTCAAATTCATTAAAAAGTTTTTTTATGTATTATATATTATATAAATATAATGCTAAGATTATTAATTTAAATTCTCCAGAAGTTTATGCACCTGCGCAAGTTAAAAATTTATATTTAAAATTAATATCTTTTTTTAAAATTTTGTTTCTAAATTTGCCTAGACTTTTATTTATTATTAGAAACACTTTCTATAATCGATTGTTATATTTTTTAAAATTTGATGAATTATATGTTCTTTTTAGTGGCTCAAAAAAATATATCTTACCATTAAATATAAGATCCAAAAAAAAATTTTTAATTAATTTTCATTCTTCGGATTTTGCTAATTTTTTATCTGGAAAAAAAAAAAATAATAAAAAAATAACAAAAAATTATGTTGTACTTTTAGATATAAAAGCTCCAGCTTTTCATGGAGATGATATTTTATTTAATAACAAGATTACATATAATACTAGTCAATGGTATAAAGATTTAAATGGTTTTTTAAAAAATGTTGAAGAAAAATTTAATACAGAAATAATAATTATTCCCCATCCAACTGTAAGAAACTTTAAAAATATTTACTATGATAAGAAATTTAAAGTATCTAAAGATCCAGATGCATCAAATAAATTAATAGCAAACAGTAGATTCGTAATAGCTAATGGTGCAACAACAGCAGTAAGCTATTGTGTAATGTACAATAAACCCGTTACATTTATTTATAATAATCAAGTAACAAAATTTAACCCTACTATGCGATATGAGATAAAAACTTTGTGTAAAATTTTATCATCAAAAGAGATTAATATTAATCAAAAATTTAACAAAAAAAGTTTTTGTTTACACATTTATAAAAAAGTATATTCAAATTATAAATATAACTTTTTGACAGCAAAAAAAATTAAAAATATTAAAAACTCTGAAATTTTAAAAAAATTAATTTCATAATGTTAAGCTTAAAAAAAATAATAAAATATATTCTTCCACTATATATTATCAATTTTATAAAAAGTTTAGATATCAATTATAAATTAGGTAAATATAAAAATTTAACAAATAAAGAAATATTCTCTAAAATATATAGCTCTCAAACATGGAATAATAAAAGTTCATTTGATGGAAAAAAATATACTTCTGGTCCAGGAACACAAAATATAAATTTTGTTGAACAATATGTACAAAATCTGAGTATTTTTTTTGATTCTTTTAGTACCAAACCTACCATTGCTGATATTGGATGTGGTGATTTTGAAGTGGGATCTAAATTAGTAAATTATTCATCAAAATATTTTGCAATAGATATCTTTGAAAAATTAATCAATTTTAACAAAAAAAAATTTTTAAATTTAAATGTAAATTTTTTGGTCCTAGACATTACTATTGATGAATTACCTTTTGCTGATGTTTATATTTTAAGGCAAGTACTTCAACATCTGTCGAATGAATCGATCTCAAATTTCTTAAAAAATATTGATAATAAATGTAAATATTTGATTATAACAGAACACTTACCTGATGAAGATATTGATAATTTTGAACCAAATATAGACATATTAACTGGTCCATATATTAGATTACATAAAAATAGTGGTGTAGATTTAACAAAAAAGCCTTTCAACCTTAATGTAAAAAATAAGAAAAGACTCTTTATATCAAGGGATCAAAACATGGAAGGTGTTTTGGATACCACATTGCTGCAAGTTAAATAGGATATTTAGTAAAAATTATGGAAAAAACTTTAGCTTTTTTTTGGGAAAACTATGAGTTTGGCGGTGTTACGACAAACCTAGCATCATTAATCAATTCAAAAAAATTTTGTAAAAAAAAAATCATTATTTTTTCAAATTCATCAAATATGGCATTAAAAAGATTTAAAAAATTATTAAAAAATAATAAACGTATTAAAATTATAACTTTTAAAAACTATTTAGACTTAAGATTTAAGAGTAAGCCGTATAAGTTATTTTTATTATTATCGAGACCTCTATTATTTTTTTTTAACTTATTTAAAATTTATACTTTATTAAAAAAATTTAAGATAGATATTTTTGTATCTCAATGTGGTGGTTATGGTGATTTTAGATCTGACCTAGGGAGTATACTTATTGCAAAAATTTTAAAATTTCCAACTAGAGTTGTTGTTTTTCATCACAGCTATTCAAAACCTAAATTATGGGGCCTTACATCAAATTTATTGAATTCACTGATAATAAATTTCGCAAATAAATTTATATTTGTTTCAAAAGCAACATATGAAAATCTATCTAAAAAAATATTTTTCTTTAAATTAAAAAAAAATATTAAGATTATAGATAATGGAATAGAAATTAATAAGTTGAAAAAAAATGCTAAAATTTTAAAAATTATTAAAAAAACACAAATAAATGGGGTAGTTTTATCTCGGGTGCAAGAAGATAAAGGGCATGAAGATTTAATTAAAGCGTTTAGTCACTTGCCAAAAAAGTTAAAAGATAAAGTTAAAATATATTTTATAGGTGATGGTGATAAAAGATACATTTTTTATTTAAAAGAATTAATTCAGATTAATAGATTAAATAAAAACTTTCACTTTATAGGTTATGTAAAAGGATCAGGCAGAGACATAATAAAATATTTTGATTTTTTAGTTTCGCCAAGTAGGTATTTTGAAGGTTTTGGGTTATCAATTGTTGAGTCTTTATCAGTTGGCACACTTGTGATATCTACAAAAGTTGGCGGTGTAACAGGTTTTCTAAATAAAAATAACTCAATTTTAGTAGAACCTTTCAATGAAAAGCAAATTTGCAACGGGATTATAGAGGTATACAAAAATCAAAAACATTTGATGAATAAAAAAGTTAATGGTGTAAGATTAGCAAAAACTAAATTTACAAATAATATTATGGGAAAAAAATATTTTAATTATTTGTATTAAATATTTTATGATTAGAATTCCAAATATATTTTACCCTAAATTTAAATGTGATTTAATTAGATTAGGTAACAATCATGATGGTGGCTATGTAGTTGAAAAAAATAGTATTAAGAATTCAGAAGTTTTAATAAGTTTTGGATTGAGTGATGATTGGTCTTTTGAGGAGGATTTTTCTAAACCTGGAACAAAAAAAATATACTCTTATGATTATAGTGTAAATAAAAGATTTTGGGCTGTTAATTTTATTAAATCGTTAATTAGTATATTTTTTTTAAAAAAACCATTTAAAAATTTTGTGAAGTTATTTGACTATTTTCAATACAAGTTTTTCTTTGATAAAAAAAACAACTTTCACTTTAAAAAATTTATAACCCCACTTTCAATGAAAAAAAATTTATTTGATAAAAATTTAAATGAAGATTTAAATAATATTTTAAAAAAAATTGATAAGGAAATATTTTTAAAAATTGATATTGAAGGATCAGAATATAGAATACTTGATCAAATCAAAAAAAATTATAAAAAAATCAATGGAATGGTTATTGAATTTCATGATTTTGATTTACATCATAATTTAATTCATAAATTTATAAAAAATTTTGAATTAAATTTAGTACATTTGCATGTTAATAATTTTGGATTTATAAACGAAGAAGGTTTACCATCAGTTGTAGAGCTGACCTTTGTATCAAAAAAATTTTTCAAAAATGATTTACTAAATGATAAAATTTACCCTATTGAAAGTTTAGATATGCCATGCAATAAGGATGAAGTTGATCATAATATTACTTTTTACCAATAATGATTTTCGTTTATAAATAGAGTCTATTTCAATGTTAATTTATAAAAAATTATTTAAGAATAAAAAAATAATTATAACTGGTCATACTGGTTTCAAAGGAGCATGGTTGACTCTATCTTTAAAACTTATGGGAGCAGATATCTTAGGTATTTCTAATGGATATCCAACTTCTACAAATCATTTTAAAGACCTAAATATTAAAAAAAAAATTAAACATAAAATTTTTGATATTACAAATCTAAAGAAACTAAAAAAAACTTTTAAAGATTATCAGCCAGATTATGTTTTTCACTTGGCAGCACAGGCAATAGTAAGCAAGTCATTTGATGATCCAATTACTACATTTATGACAAATACAGTTGGAACTTTAAATGTGCTTGAGGCGCTAAGAAATGTAAAAAAATGTAGGGCAGTAATTATCACAAGTGACAAAAGTTATAAAAATTTGGAAATAAAGCGTGGATATTTTGAAAATGATATTTTAGGCGGGGATGATCCATATAGTGGATCTAAGGGTGCTGCGGAATTAGTTATTAATAGTTATATTAAATCTTATTTTCAAAATGGAAAAAATGTACGTATAGCAATTGCAAGAGCTGGAAATGTTATTGGTGGAGGAGATTGGTCTTTAGATAGAATTATTCCAGATTGTGTTAAATCTTGGTATAAAAAAAAAAAAATTATTATCAGAAATCCAAAATCAACAAGACCCTGGCAACATGTTTTTGACGCTATAAGAGGTTACTTAATATTAGCTATAAAGTTAGAAAATACAAAAATACATGGTGAAGTTTTTAATTTTGGTCCTGAAAATAGACAAAATAAAAATGTTATAAATCTTGTAAAAGAAATTGAAAAAAATTGGAAAGAAGCTAGATGGAGAGTAATAAAAAAAAACAATCTAAAAAATAAAGAATCAAATTTACTCAAATTAAACTCAAACAAGGCAAAAAAATATTTGAATTGGTATCCAATTTTAAATTTTAGTGATTCTGTTAAATTTACAGCTGACTGGTATATAGAATTTAAAAAAAGAGGAAGATTTCATACTAATATCATCTCTAAAGAAAATATAATTGCATATAACAATTTATTAAAATTAAAAAAAATTAAAGCTAAATGAAAGTAGTAATTCTTGCAGGTGGTTTTGGAACAAGATTATCAGAATATACAAACCTGATACCAAAACCAATGGTGAAAATTAATAACAAGCCTATCATTTATTATATAATGAAACATTTTTATAATTATGGTTTTGACAATTTTTACATTGCTCTAGGATACAAGGGGGAAATAATTAAAGATTATTTTAAAAAAAACTCATTTAATTGGAAAGTAAATTTAATTGATACTGGATTAAACACAATGACAGGAGGAAGACTAAAAAAGTTAAAAAATCACTTAGGTGATGAAAATTTTTTTATGACTTATGGTGATGGTTTGTCAGATGTAAATTTAAATAAATTAATAAAATTTCATGCAAAAAATCGAAAATCCTTAGTAACTATGACTGCGGTACGGCCACCGGCAAGATTTGGAGCAATTAGTATAGAAGGAAATAGAGTAAAAATTTTTAAAGAAAAATCCAAGATGGATGAAGGATGGATTAATGGAGGGTTTTTTATAATGAATCCAAAATTTATTAACTATATTGCAAAATCTTCCACCTATTTAGAAAAATCTCCATTAGAGATAGCTGCAAAAAAGAAACAATTGTATGCATTTAAACACGAAGGTTTTTGGCAGTGCATGGATACAAAGAGAGATAGAGACAATCTTGAAATTTTAATAAAAAGTAAAAAGGTCAAATTTTGATTTGAAAGATAATATTTTAATTGCTGGAGGAACAGGTTTTATAGGAAAAAATTTCATATTATTTCTTAAAAGAAAAAAAACTTTCAAAATTTATTCATTGTCTTCTCAAACACCATCTAAAAAAGATATTATAAAAGGAGTTCATTATATTTGCTGTAAATTAGAAAATAAAAAACTTTTAAAAAAAAATATAAATTTTGATTTAGATTATGTTGTGAATTTTGCAGGATATATTGATCACTCTAATTCTAAAGAAACGTTTAATTCTCATTACATAGGTCTTAAAAATTTAGCAGAGATTTTTAATAAAAAAAAAATTAAAAAATTTATACAAATAGGTAGTAGTGTAGAATATGGGTTTTTAAGATCACCTCAAAAAGAGATACATAAAATAAATTACCAAAAATTAAAATCAGTTTATGGAAAATCTAAACTTATGGCTTCAAATTTCTTAATTGGATTATATAAAAAAAATAAATTTCCAGTTTTAATTCTTCGTCCATATTTGTTATATGGACCAGGTCAAAATTTTAACCGTCTTATTCCATTTATTATAAAAAATTGTTTAAAGAATAAATCTTTTAATTGTTCCAATGGTAAACAAATAAGAAATTTTACTTTCATCGATGATTTTTTAAAAATAGTTTATAAATGTCTATTTTTAAAACGTTATGGAGAAATAATTAATGTTGGTTCAATTAAGAATTATACTATTAAATTTATCATTAATAAGATTAAAAAAATTATTGGCAAAGGTAATCCTATTTTTGGAAAAATTAAATTGAGAAAAGATGAGCCAATTAAATTATATCCAAATATTTTGAAGCTTAAGAATTTAGTAGGACACAATCAAGAAACAGAAATACTACTTGGTTTAAAGAAAACAATAAACTTTTATAAGAAAAAATGAAAAACTTGTATGTCATAACCAATGATAAATTATGGATATCAAAAAGATATTATACGTCCAATAATGATTTAAATAATATTATATCTTGCCTTCATAATAATTATAAAATTAATTTAATTTGTAGAAAAAATTCTAGGAAGTTAAATTTTTTAATTGATAAAAAAATCAATTTATGTAACTTGAATGATATAGGGGAAAAACATATTAACATTTTATTAATTTCAATTTCACCCTTCAATTTTTTTGTCTTATTTTATCTTTCTTTTATTAAAAATATAAAAATAAAAGGATTTGTTTATTTGAGAAGTGATGGATTTTTAGAATATAAATATAGATTTGGTATTTTAGGCTATCTTTTTTATTTTATAATGTTTAATTCAATAAAAAAGAAAGTTACTATTTTATCTTGTTCAAAAAATTTTACAAAAGTAAAAATAAGCAAAATCCTTCACCCCTCAGAGTTGACAGCCAAATGGTTTAGAAAAAAGAAAAAATTAATAAAAAAAAATGTAGATTTTTTGTATATTGGAAGATTCAAAAAAGACAAAGGAGTTCTTTTTTTATCAAAATTTTTAAAGGATAATTTTATAAAATATAAAGTCAAAATTGTAGGTACGAAAAAAAAAGATATTAATAAAAAATTTTTTTCTAATAATATAGAATATTTGGCTCCAATTTCATCTGAAGAAAAGCTAATTGACTTATATGATTCTGCAAAAATATTTATTTTGCCATCCTATATTGAAGGTTTCCCAAAAGTAATCTCTGAAGCTTTAGCAAGAGATTTGCCCATAATAATTTTTGAAGATATCAAATATGTAATAAATGGAAGATATGGTATTTTTACTTGTAAAAGAAACATTAAAAGTTTTAAAAATAAAGTTGAATATATTTTTGAAAATTATAATGAAATACAAAAAAAGATTAAAAAAAATTATTTTTTTACCAAAAAAAACTTTAAAGAAGAATTTTTAAATTCGATAAAAAATGGTTTCAAACAATAAAATTTTAGAGTTAATTTTCGTTTATAGTGTAATTATATTCTCAATAATGTTGGTAATAGGGCCAAGTATAATAGAATTATTTATGTTTTTAATAATTTTTATAAGTTTTTACAATATCCATAAAGTTAAAATATATATTTGAAATTTTTAATTGTGGTTACGCCTAGGGTTTTTCTTTTAAAGAAATTTTGTAAAAATTTAATTTAATATTTAAAAAAAAATTAAATATAAAATTGTTAAAAAAGAAAAAGTGATATTGTATTTTTTATAGTAAACCAAATAAGTTAATAAAATTAACACAGTGGAAACTAAAATATAATAGTTCGAAATTTGTGTTAAAATTTTCATTGAATTGGTATAAAAAAAATGTAAAAGACTAAGTTTATATGAATTTTTTAAAAACAAAAAAAAAATTATTAGTCTTTATAGTTGTCATTTTATTTTCAATATTTTTTTATTCATTTTCAATAATAAGCAACGTAGTCAGAGAAGGATACGATAAGCAGAATAAGACTATAGAGTTTGTAAAAGCTATAATACCATCTCATTATATAAAAAAGATAAGAGACAATTTATTTATAGTTTCAAATCTTAAAGCAAAAAATGCAATTTTAGAATTACAAGTAAAAAAATATGAACAAGGTTATGAAGGTCAAAAATTTGATTCAAGAGAAATAAAATTAAATAACCAAAAATATAAGGTAAATTTTTTTTTCTTACCATTTAAAAAACTTGATGTAAATCTTGGTTGGAATGCTGAAACGAATTCATTAAGAGCTCATTATGCAGAAATCAAAGAGGATAAAATTTTTTTAATTTCTGGAGAAGGAAATACTGTATTTTTTGATAAAAATAACCTTAAAAATGATAGGTTAGAATTCAAAATTTTACCTAACAATATTTCTTTAATATTAAAGAAAAATAATTTTCAGTTGATTGGAATTAGAGACTTATATCTTCATGGTAATCAAGTTTTTATATCCATGCTTGTAAAAAATAAAAAAGGAATAACAATTAATCTTTATAAAGCTGACTTAAATTTTGAAAAATTAGAATTTGAAATGTTTTTTAAAACCAATGAGTATTGGAACAAGTATAATGTTTTTTCTGGAGGAAGAATCGAAAAATTTGATAATGAAAATATTTTATTTTCAATTGGTTTTTCCTATGTGAAAAATGCAGCCCAACAAATGAATAGTTTGCTTGGAAAAATTATAAATATAAACATAAACTCAAGAGAATTTAAGATAATTTCTATTGGACATAGAAACCCCCAAGGTCTTAGGTACATAAAAGATAAAAATTTGATAATAAACTCAGAACATGGTCCAAAGGGTGGAGATGAAATAAATTTTAATAAGTTGGACCAGGGTAAAAAAATTAAAAATTTTGGGTGGGGTGTTGCTTCTTATGGGATCAATTATGATGGCACCGACCCATATAAAAAATCTCATTCAAAGTACGGTTTTGAGGAACCAATAAAATATTTTGTACCATCAATAGGAATTAGTGAAGTTTTATATTTAGAAGCCAATTCCTTTTGTCCAGAAAAATGTTTATGGACCTCATCATTAAGAGCAAATTCAATTTATATTTCAGATATTAACGAAAATTTTGATCAATTAACATCTAAAGGAAGAATTTTTTTAAAAGGTAACAGAATAAGAGATATTGATTATGATATAGATCTTGATCAAATAATTTTAGTTAGTGAGAATATACCAGCACTTTTGTCACTTAGAAAAATTAATTAACAGTAATTAGAGAATTTGTGAGAATTTTGAAAAAATGAATATTATTCCAAGTATTTTTAAATATTTCTTTGGGTATGGTGTTTTAATATTTCCACTATTTTTATTGTTGGGTCCGTTAATTTCTGAAGTTTATTTATTTTTATTAGTTTTATTTGCATTATATTATATTCATAAAGAGAATAAATTTCATTTTTATCAAAATAAATTCGTAATATTTTTTTTTATTTTTTATATATCTACTTTGATTTCAACTATAATAAATTTTTATAACTATGATTATTCAAAATCTGGTATTTTATATTTTCGTATTCCTTTGTTTTCTATAGCTATTTGGTATGCTCTTACAAAATATGATTTATTTTCAAAGAAAATAATAAGTTTTTATATTATTTTTTTATCGATTATATTTATAGACTCTTTAATCCAATTTTCTTTTGGAAAAAATATATTAGGTTATAATGTAATTAGTAGTCGTATTTCTAGTTTTTTTGGTGAAGAACTTATCTTAGGTGGATTTTTACTAAGAACTTTACCATTTTTTTTGATTTGTATTATTTTGAATGATAAGTTTTTTTACAAAAAATTGAATATTATTTATTGTTTAATTATCTCACTCATCTGTGTAACTATTTATTTAACTGGAGAAAGATCGTCTTTTTTTTTACTAATATTATTTTTCACAACTATTTTTTTTTCTAATAGGTATTTAAGAAAATTTATTATTATTATTACAATTTTTTCTATATTCTTCTCATTCACAATTTCTCAATTAAGATTTTCTGATGAAATAAACCCTTCGAATAGAATGTTTATAAAAACTTATAATCAATTTACAGGAAAAGGTGAAGAACAATATGAAACATATAAAAAAAAACTTTATAATAAAGTTTATATTTTTTCTCATGATCATCATGGTCATTATTTACTATCTTATAAAATTTTCAAAGATTTTCCTATATTAGGGACTGGTCCTAAAGGGTTTAGAT
>MDTF01003024.1_pt1 | contig 13157 bp, 12 predicted proteins | sample 811191 | NCBI WGS metagenome assembly MDTF01 (sample SAMN05326649, study PRJNA326480) | marine metagenome | isolation source: seawater | place: Southern Ocean | collected 2011
GCCGTTAAAACCCATTCAAATTGAGAAAAATATTTATGCAATAGATGCAACGCCTACTGATTGTGTTCATTTGGCATTATGCGGTTTCATTACGGAGTCAATTGATCTAGTGGTGACTGGTATTAATTTTGGGGCAAACCTTGGGGACGATACGATTTATTCTGGAACGGTTGCTGGAGCTATAGAAGGTAGATTTTTAGGCCTTCCATCAATTGCAATATCTTTAGCTAGCTGGGAATGTAACAACTTTGAGACTGCGGGTGAAATCGCTAAGAGATTAGTTACACAAATTGATAAATCTGAACTATCTTACAATACTATTATTAATGTTAATGTTCCTGATGTTCCTCTTAGTGAAATTCAAGGTATTAAAAGTACTCGTCTTGGCAGTAGGCATAAATCCGAACCAAGCATTAAGGATCCAAAAGATTCATCCCTCTACTTGATTGGTGAAAATGGCAAGGAAGATGATAATTCAGAAGGCACAGATTTCAATGCAATTTCTAATAACTTTGTTTCAGTTACACCTCTTCAGATTGATACAACGAATTACTCTGAAGTAAAGCGAGTGGATGCGTGGCTACAAAAAATGGATTATTGATTCCAGGTATCTCTAAGTCCAACTGTTTTATTAAATACTAGCTCTTCAGACTCATTATCTCTGCAAAAATATCCCTCTCGCTCAAACTGATATGCTCTTTCAGCAATTGCCCTTGATAAATTCGGCTCTACAAATCCTTTTTTTATCTCAAGAGAATTTGGATTAATTGAGGATGATAAATCATTAAACTTAGCTGGATTTGATTCTAAAAAAAGGCGATCATATATTCTAAATTCAGCACTAACAGCTTTACTAGATTCAACAAAATGAATGACACCTTTAACTTTTCTTCCATCAGATGGATTTTTACCAAGTGTCTCTGAGTCATATGTGCAGTAGACGGTTTTTACATTACCATCTTTATCACTATCAAAATGAGTTGCCCTAACAACATAAGAGTTTCTGAGGCGAACCTCTTTATTGATTGCTAGTCGTTTATATTTATTATTTGGAACAACCTCTTTAAAGTCATTTTGATCAATATATAACTCACGACTAAAGAAAATTTCTCTGACACCCATTTCTTCATTTTGGGGATGAATTGGTGCTTTGAGAGATTCAATTTTGCCTTCATGATAGTTCTCAATTACTAATTTAATGGGATTAATTACAGCCATTGATCGAGGAGCAATATTATTCAGATCATCTCTAATTGATGATTCTAAAATTGAAATATCAGTCAAACTATTAACTTTTGAAACCCCAATACGCTCACAGAAATCTCTTATTGACGCTGCTGTGTATCCTCTTCTACGCAGTCCTGAAATAGTTGGCATTCTAGGGTCATTCCAGCTATTGACATGTTTGTTATCTACTAAGAATTTTAACTTCCTTTTTGATGTTGTGGCATACTCTAGATTCAAACGAGAAAACTCGAACTGATGAGGTCGACTAGATTTATTAAAATCATCTAAGTTTTCTAAAGTCCAATCATAAATTCTTCGATTATCTTGAAATTCAAGTGTGCAAATAGAATGAGTTATGCCTTCAATTGCATCACCCAGGCAATGAGCAAAGTCGTACATGGGGTAAATACACCAGTCATCATTTGTTTGATGATGCGTTTCAAATCGAATACGATAAAGAGTTGGATCACGCATGCACATAAAGCTTGAGGACATATCAATTTTTGCTCTTAAAACACACTCACCTTCTTTAAATCCACCTAACTTCATTTTTTTAAAAAGTATTAAGTTTTCTTCATTATTTGTTTCGCGATATGGGCTATTTACTCCAGGTTCTTTAAGAGTTCCACGGTATTTACGAGTTTCATCACTATTTAAAAAGCATACATATGCTAGTCCCTTTACAATTAACTCTTCAGCATATTTAAAAAAAAGGTCAAAGTAACTTGAGCTAAATTTAACTTCACCATCCCAATTAAATCCTAACCATTCAACATCTTTTTTAATAGAATTGACGTACTCAATATCTTCTTTAATGGGGTTAGTATCATCAAACCTTAAATTGCAATAACCATCATAATCTGATGCTGTCCCAAAGTTTAGGCAAATAGACTTAGCATGACCAATATGAAGGTATCCATTAGGTTCAGGTGGAAACCGTGTTTTAATGCCTACATGTTTGCCAGATGAAAGATCTTCATTTATAACATTTTTAATGAAATTAGTAGGTTTTCCTTCTTTATTTTGAAAGTTCATTTATATCAAGTATTAGAATAATTCTAGCTTGATAAATTATATCATTAAAACCTGAATCTAATATGCGGTGCTTATTAAGTCATTGACGTTGTAAAATAGTTTTCATGAAAATAGCTATTGTAAAACTTTCAGCACTTGGGGATATTGTTCATGCTATGGTGGTTTTACAGTTTATAAAAAATTGTAATAAAAAAATAGAGATTGATTGGGTAGTAGAGGAAAGTTATAAAAAATTGCTGGAGTTTCACCCAGATATTAATAAGATTCACGTAGTTAAGTTAAAAAAAGCGAAACAGAAAAAATCGATTCATTTACTATTAAATGAACTATGGAAGGTCCGAAAGTTCGGTTCATATGATCTTGTCATCGATATGCAGGGGTTGTTTAAATCTGCTATTATTTCTTATCTAATACCCTCCCAGAAAACTTTGGGATTTGATGCTTCATCAATAAGAGAAAGTATTGCCTCTTTTTTTTATAACAAGACCTTTAAGTTTCGTTATGATGAAAATATTATTGAACGTAACTTAGCTATTATTAATTTCGCCTTAAAGGCTTCTTTTGATATTAATGATATATATCAAAAAACTCCTTTCTTATATCCTGGGAAGAAATATGTAAGTGGTTTAATTTCGAGTTCAAAATATAATATTTTATTGATACCAGGTGCATCTCACTCTTCAAAATGTTACCCAACATCAAAATTAGCTGAAATAGTAGCTTTAGTAGATGCTAATTTTATTATAATTTGGGGAAATTTAGAAGAAAAAAAAATGGCTAAACAGATTTCTACTCTTGCTCCTTTGGTTAAAATTTGTGACAATATAGCTCTAGATTCATTAATATCATTGATTTCACAAGTAGATATTGTTATTGGTCCAGACACAGGTCCAACTCATATGGCATGGGCTTTAAATATTCCTTCAATTACTTTATTTGGCCCTACTCCTGGCAAAAGAAATACATTCATTACTGGTATAAATAAAATCATTGAGTCTAAATCTATTGTTAATCCTTATAAGATAAATAAGAAAGATATTTCAATTAAAAATATAGATGTAAATGATATTGTTAAAATAGTAAAGTCTCAATTAAAAAGCGAAAAATGAATATTACAATCTCAGGTATTGGTTATGTTGGCCTCTCAAATGCTTTAATTCTTTCTAAGAATAATAAAGTAATAGCATTTGATGTTGTGACTGAAAAAATTGATATGATCAATAAAAGAATTTCCCCTACAAATACTAAAGAAATTCAAGATTTTTTAGCTGATCCAAATTTAAATTTGAGTGCTACTTTGATAAAAAAAGATGCTTATTGTGAGGCTGATTTTGTTATTATTGCAACACCAACAAATTATGATAGTGCCCATAATTCATTTGATACTCTCTCAGTAGAGGGGGTTATTAAAGATGTTATTGCAATTAATCCAAATGCAGTAATAATAATTAAATCTACTATCCCGATAGGTTTTACGGAAATTGTAAGGAAAAAATATTCTTATGATAATATTTTTTTCTCACCAGAATTTTTAAGGGAAGATAAGGCTCTTTATGACAGTCTAAATCCTTCGCGAATTGTTATTGGTGGACAAACTCAAAGTGCAAAGTTATTCACTAAACTTATGCTGGAGGGCTCAGATAAAAAAAATATTGATATCTTACATACTTCACCTACTGAAGCAGAGGCTATTAAGTTATTTTCAAACTCTTATCTTGCTATGCGAGTTGCCTTCTTCAATGAGCTTGATTCATATGCTGAATCGTATGATTTGGATGCAATGGACATTATAAGGGGAGTTGGCTTGGATCCAAGAATAGGGCTACATTATAATAACCCCTCTTTTGGCTATGGAGGTTACTGCTTGCCTAAAGATACAAAGCAATTAAATGCAAATTTCCAAGCTGTACCAAATAGCTTAATTAGCGCTATTGTAGAGTCTAATAGCGTGCGAAAAGATTTTATAGCAAACTCTATTAAAAGAAAAAACCCAAGAGTAGTTGGGGTATTTCGACTTATTATGAAGTATGGCTCTGATAATTATAGGGAGTCCTCTATCCAGGGTATTATCTCCCGTCTCAAAAAAATGAGTATTGAAATAATAATTTTTGAGCCAATCTTTCATCAAGATAACTTTGAAGGTTGTAAGGTAATTAATGATATTAATGAGTTTAAAAAATTATCTAATTTAATTATTGCTAACAGGCTTACTGAAGAGATAATAGATGTAGAAGAAAAGGTTTATTCACGTGATTTGTTTAGTAATAGTTAATTAAAATTTTAAGTTTTGATTTATTTAGTTTTTCATTTTTTTGAAGCATTTTCTGCAAAGGTTTTTCATGCTAAAGTTTTTTAATTTAAATAAAATTTATCAATATCAATTAATTTGCTTAGCGTTTTTATTGCCACTGACAGTTGCAGGAAGTAATATTATCATTTTATCTATTATTTTAATTTGGATTTTTTCTGGAGACTACAAATCTAAATTTGAGCAAATATATAGTAGTAAATTATTAATTGTATCAATATTATTTTTTAGTATTCATGTTTTAGGGCTTTTATGGACTGAAGATACTGGGTGGGGCTTGCATATAGTTAAAAAAATGTGGTATTTTTTGCTACTTCTACCTGTGCTTTATACTATTGTTGAAATAAAATATACAAAACATTATGTATCTTCATTTTTGTTGGCGATTACTATTACAGAAATATTGTCATATTTAGTTTGGTTTGAGATAATTGAGCCATTTAAGAATGCTACAGTTATAAATCCAACTCCTTTTATGTCTCACGTATCATACAATCCTATTTTGGCATTTGCAATATACCTGGCTGTTCATAAAATTTTATATAATGAAAAACTAAGTAGACTTCAATTAATTTTGTATAGTTTTTTTACAATTTCAATGTCTATAAATATGTTCATAACTGGAGGTCGTGCAGGGCAAGTTATGTTTTTTGCAATGCTGGTAATTTTAGTATTTCAATACTTTAGATCTCAAAAAATAAAAGCTATTTTAGGGGTTTTGATTTTACTTCCTTCAATCTTCTTTGCCGCTTACCAAACAAGTAGTATTTTTCATAGTCGAGTAGATGTAGCTATTGATAATGTTGTCAACTATTCTCAAAATAAAAATACTTCAGTTGGTGAAAGGATAACATTTGCAATTAATTCCTGGGAAATTATAAAGGAAAATCCATTAATTGGTGTTGGAACTGGAGATTTTCCAAATGAATATAAGAAAGTTAACTCTATAAATACTCCTCAATTAATACCCACTACTAACCCCCATAATATGTATACATTGGTCACAGTTCAATTAGGTGTGGTAGGTTTATTGAGTATGCTTGCAATTTTTTATACGCAAATTAAACTTTCTTTACAGAATAATAATAAATTTTTTCGAGATGTAGGTATAACTTTACCATTGCTTTTTCTAGTAATTATGTGGAGTGATTCATATCTACTAGGCCACTATACAACTTTACTTTTTATATTCTTTAGTTCATTTTTATACAAAAATTTTGAAGAAAACTAAAAAAATATTAATAATTATTCAGCGCTCAAATGGAGACGTGCTTTTAAGTCATTCTCTTATTGACAGCCTCTATATATACTACCAATCTCCACAAATTGATATACTTGTTAATGATGATACTTTGGCTGTGGCTAAACTCTTACCAAATATTAATCGTATACATAAATTCTCTTATCAGAAAAAAAAAGACAATAGATGGAGTCAGGAAAAAAAAATTATAAAAAATATTTATAGAAAATATGACCTAAGCATTAATTTAACATCTAGTGATCGAAGCGTTTTTTACGCCCTTATAGCGGCAAAAAAATCTATTAGCGCTATTGAAAAAATGCAATCAAAATCCTGGTGGAAAAAAATATTTCTATATGATTATTATTATTTTGATTCAAATAAGCATATTTTATTGAATAATTTAGATTCTTTAAATTTATTGAAAATTAAACATAATAATATCCAAAAATCTCCACCTATTAATAAAAAAATACTTTTAAAAGTTAAGTCTAAGTTGGCAGAAAATAAAATTAATAATTTCATAATTTTTCATCCATCAGCTCAATATAGTTATAAGATATACCCTCAAAAATTCCGAGATCAGTTACTTACTTATTTAAACAAGCTCGGAGTTGCAATTCTAATAACTGGTGGAAATAGTGAAATTGATATTGAAATTAAGAAATCACTTCCAACTTTACCAAACGTTTTTGATTTAATAGATGAGACCTCTTTAGAGGAGTATTTTGCGTTAAGCATTCTATCAATTGCGTATATTGGTATGGATACTTTAAATATGCATATTGCTGCTGGCCAAGATAAACCTATATTTGCTATTTTTGGTCCAACTAAATTAAGTATGTGGTCTCCTTGGTCAAATCAACTTCAAATAGCTACAAATGAAGATAAGCCATTTCAATCCTATGGAGATATTAAAATTTTTCAAGCTAAATTACCCTGTGTTGCTTGTGGTAATGCAGGTTGCGATAATAAGCAAGGAAAAAGCATTTGCTTAGAAAATATAAAACCTTATGATATTTTTGTTGAAATAGAAAATTGGTACTTAAATCAATGGCTATTATTAAAATGAGAAAAATAGTCCTGTATATTGTTTATGGAGATAACCAAGTTTATTATGATGGTGCTAAATTTAGTTTATTAACTTTCATGAATTGGTTACCAAAAGACAATTCAATTGAAATTGCAGTCCTCACTGAGAAACCAGAAATTTTTAAAAACTACCCTGTATTGTTAATTGAAATGAGTGATGATCAGAAAAAAGTATGGTCTTTGGATGGAAATTATCATTTTAGAATAAAAAATCGTGGTTTGGCATATGTGATGGATTTCTTAAAACTTGATTCAAATGATAAAATTTTATTTTTTGATACTGATACATACTTTCATAAATCACCAGTCTTACTTTTTGACTTAATTCAGCCACACCAAGCTTTATTTTATTTAAATGAAGGGTTAATATATAAAAGGAAAAGGTTTGATGTTTATGTTAAGCATCTTGAAGGGAAAAGTATTGAGATAGAGGGTGAAAATTATGAGCTATCAAAAAAATCTGCTTTATGGGGCTCTCTAATGGTTGGCCTTATGCCAAATATGCGACCTAGTCTTGAGTGGGCTGATTTATTAATGTTAAAATTTTATGACTTAGTGCCTTCTCATACTATAGAGCCATTTTCATTGACAGAAACTTTGATAAAAAAGTATAAAATTGTTGAGGGAAAACATTTTGTAAGCCTCTATTCAACATCCAGAAAAAAAGATCACGCTTTAAAAATTCTAACTAAATTCTTTATGCAGCATGAGTCAAAGACAGTCCTAGATAAAATTCATTTAGCTCAAAAAGTCAAGATTAAGCGCTCATTTTTTACTATTTTAAAGCAGCGCTTTTTAAGGTTAATGAAATAATGCCTAGCTATAAAATTCCAATTCTAATGTACCACAGTATTGAGTCAATGCCAAAGTCTACAATTATGAGAAGTTTACATGTTTCGCCAAAAAGGTTTCAATTTCAAATGAGATTGTTAAACATATTAGGCTATAAGGGTTTAAGCATGAGACAACTTCAGCCTTATATTGATGGAGAAAAAACTGGAAAAGTTGTAGGCATTACATTTGATGATGGGTATCAAAATAATTTAATCAACGCTGCTCCTATCTTAATGAAGTTTGGATTTAGTGCAACATGTTATCTAGTGAGCAAAAAAATTGGGTTATCAAATATTTGGGACTCTGATAAAGGTATAACTCAGAGACCTCTAATGAGTCATGATGAAATACAAAAGTGGCTTGACTTAGGGATGGATATTGGTGCACATACACAAACACATGCAGATTTAGTTAAATTAAGCTATAAGCAGGCAAAAAATGAAATTCGAAAATGTAAAACAGATTTAGAAAACTATTATGATATTTCTGTTGAGGATTTTTGTTATCCTTTTGGGAGTTTAAACTCCTCATTAGTAGATATTGTTAATGAAGAAGGTTATGTAACTGCCACTACTATGATTCGAGGAAGCGTTAACCCATCATCAAATAAATTAAAATTACCAAGAATTCCGATTACTCACCATACTTTGCCACATTTATTTCTCGCAAAAATACTAACTAATTATGAAGAAAAAAGATAATAATTTTTTTGACTGATTTTAGTTTCTTTTATAATCATCTTCTAGCCGGATAATATCATCTTCTCCTAAGTAGTCTCCAGTTTGAATTTCAATAATTTCTAAAGGCTCTGATTCACAATTTTCAAGCCTATGAATTTCCCCTTTAGGAATATAAGTGGATTGATTTTCAATTAATTTAAAAACCTTTTTACCGCAAGTTATTATCGCAGTACCTTTAACAACAACCCAGTGTTCTGATCGCTTATGATGTTTTTGTAATGAGAGTTTAGCACCAGGATTTACAAAAATTCTTTTTACTTTAAACCCATCACCATAATCAATTGAATCAAAGTAACCCCAAGGCCTATATACCTTTCGATTATTAACTTGCTCATTTCTTTTGTCTTTTTTAAGCTTATCAACAATATTCTTTACTTTTTGAGAGTTTTTCTTGCTTGATACTAGTAATGCATCTTGAGTATCGATAATAATTAAATCAGAAACATCATTAACAGATACAATTCGATTGGAACTATGCACATATGAGTTTTGAACCTCACTAAGTATTACATCACCCTCAATAACATTATCATTAGAATCTTTAGATTTTGCCTCCCATAAAGCCTCCCAGGATCCAATATCACTCCATTTACCTTTAAAAGGAACAACAACTGCATCATCTGTTCTCTCCATAACAGCATAGTCAATAGATTTTTCTGGACATTGAGTAAAATGTTCATTATCTATGCGAATAAAATCTAAGTCCTTATTAACATTTATGCAAGATTTTTTACAAATAGTGAAGATTTCGGGCTCATACTTTTCTAGTTCTCTCAAGTATGATGAAGCTTTAAACATGAATATTCCACTATTCCAGAAGTAGTTTCCAGAGTCTAAGTATTTTTGTGCATCCTCTTGAGAGGGTTTTTCAGTAAATGAGTCTATGTTGAAATAGTCACTATTAATTGAGTTGTCAACTCGTATATATCCATAGCCAGTTTCAGCTTTTGTGGGATGCACTCCTAAAGCTACTAGCTTACCTTTTTTGGCAATTTTATTTGCTATTTCAATTGTATTATGAAACTTTTCATTATCATCAATTAAATGATCTGCAGACAAAACTAGAAGAATTGGATCTTCGTTGTTATTTAATAAATTTATAGCTGCAATAGCAATTGCTGGTGCAGTATTTTTTCCAATTGGCTCAAGAATAATACCTTTATTCTGAGACGATATCTGACGAAGCTGTTCAGCCACAATAAATCTATGATCTTCATTACAAATTACAAGTGGTGAAGAAACATTTTTTGGCAGGCGTGTAATTGTGTCTTGAAACAGAGTGGTGTCGTTTATTAAGCTTAAAAATTGTTTTGGGTAAAGAGCTCTAGACATTGGCCATAATCTAGTTCCACTTCCACCTGATAGGATTACGGGCACTATCATTTTTTAGACCCTTGAATGGGTTTTGTTATAGGTGGGTGCCATTTTTTCTGATTTTCCATTAATTTTATATACCTATAAAAAGTGCCTTCAAAATTTCCAAAGGCTATTACAAAGCCTGGTCCACCATCTAAGAAGCCAAGTTTAAATATGTAGTGTTTAATAAAAGACCATAAGCCATGTATAAATGCTTTAAAAAAGCTACCTTTTATCCCTTTTTTTTGTAATTTTTGGGCTCCAAGAGTGGAATAGCGATTAGTTTTATGGATTATTTCTTCAATATTTTTAAATGGAAATTGCCAAATGAAATTTCTTATAGTTCCAATTTTTTTATTACTATGACTAACAAAGCCCTCATGAACTGGTTCCATTGTGTAGCTCATTTTTCCATTTTTAAATAGTTGGGGCTGTCTGAAGTTTGGATACCATCCTGAATATTTGATCCATTTTCCCATAAAAAAATTCTTTCTAGGAATACGATATAGCTCTAAAGGAGCATTTGCGACTAGTTTAACAATTTCGTCTCTGGCTTCTAACGTACATCGTTCATCTGAGTCAAGACTAAAAATCCACTCATATTTGCAATGCGTAATAGCTTTATTTCTCAAATCTCCATAACCATTAAAAGGGATATGGATTACATTTGCACCAAGTTCTTTAGCAATCTCTGTTGTCCCATCTGTGCTATGAGAGTCAACAACAATAATTTCATCTGCCCATAACACGCTATTAATACAGTCACGTATTTTTTCAGCCTCATTAAAGGCAATAATATAAACTGAAATCTTCATATTTTTTTTACCGCTTTAAATATTAAGGATCTTGAAAATAATAACCTAATACTAAAAAGGTGTTTAATAATTTCGAACTTTTCTACTTTATTATTAGTTCTTTTCCAATCTCTTATTGACCACCAATATCCTATTAATATAAAAGGCAAAAAGAATGGCAAAGCCACTATCCTTTTTAGCCTTCCACCTGAAGGCTTTAAAGTCTTTAAATTATGAAGGTCTGAATAATATCTCAGTTGAGTATAGAAAACTGGTGAAATATGACCTTTATCTCCTTTAGCATTAATTCCTAATGGTATTTTATCAAATGGATCAAACTGAAAAAGATAACCAGTACATAAAAATTGGAACCTAGAATAAAAACTTTGAACATTAGGAGTAGAAATTATTAACAAACCACCTTTCTTTAGAACTCTAGCAAGTTCTGCGAATAAACTTTCAGGATGCATAATATGTTCAATTCCTTCAAGACAAATAACTGCATCAAAATGCTCATTCTCAAAAGGTAAAGTTTCTTCCATATTCGCTTGAACATAATGAGAATATTCTTCATTGATATCTGCTGAAACAACTTCACATCCAAGCCTATTTAATTCTTTAGAGACAAGACCATTACCAGCTGGTATATCAAGTACTAATTTATTATTTAGGTCGTTATTATAAAAATTATTAACTGTTTGAATAGTAACTTTCATATAGTCAGTAAAATTGGGCACATGAGAAAATTGTGAATGACTTTTCATATATTGGATAATTTTTTTTTAATGGCTTATAATTCCTTCATATTTTATCTAATAACTATGCGTTATGAATTGTAGTTTAATTATTTGCACATACAACTGGCATGATGCATTAGCTTTAGTTTTATCTAGTGTTGTGTCCCAATCAATGCTTCCAGATGAAATTATTATTGCTGATGATGGTAGTGATGAATCTACAGCTAAGATAATTAAGAAATACTCTGAAATACTTTTAATTCCTATTATCCATTCGTGGCAAGAAGATATTGATTGCAGAATTCCACACTCAAGAAATAGAGCTATTGCCAAATCAAAATTTGAATATATCATAATGATTGATGGGGATACGGTTCTTCATCAAGATTTTGTTAAAGACCATAAGAAATTTGCTAGAAAAGAGCTTTATATTCAAGGAAGTAGGGTTTTATTACAATCAGATTTTACTAAAGATATTTTTAAGGAGGGTGTTTTTAAAAAACCCTCATTTTTTGCAAAAGATGCTAAAAATAAATTAAATATGCTTCGAATTCCATTTGTTTCAAAAATGATTAGTTTTTATAAAAATCAAAATATCAATCGCATTAGAGGATGTAATTTTTCTATTTTTAAAGATGAAATCTTTAAAGTTAACGGCTTTAATGAAGAGATTACAACTTGGGGTAGAGAAGATAGTGAATTTGTTCAAAGATTATTTAATATAGGTGTTCAGAAGCAACAGTTGAAATTTTCTGGGATTCAATATCATCTTTACCATAAAGAAAGAAGTCATAATATTATTAATGATGATATTTTAAATAACACAATAAATAACAATATTTCAAGATGTCTTAGCGGTATTGATAAATATGTGTAATAGCCTTAAGTGAATAATAATTTTTAATTATTAAAAAATAAAATAAAATAAAATATGATAGTTAGTGCTTTTACTTTTATAAAAAATGGTCAGATATTAGGCTACCCTTTTTTACAGTCTATTCAGTCTATCCTTCCTATTGTTGATGAGTTTGTAATTAATGTTGGTAAGAGTGAAGATGATACTTTATTGCTTATTAAGTCGATAATCAGTCCAAAAATCCGAATAATCGAGTCTCAATGGAATGAAAAAATGACTGATAGAGGCTATGTTTATGGACAGCAAAAAATGATTTCACAGTTTAATTGTAAAGGTGATTGGGCTTTTTATATAGAGTGTGATGAGGTTTATCATGAGAGTGAACTAGCTAAAATTAAACAATCAATGAAAACCTATTTAGATGATGACAAAGTTGAGGCATTAGTTTTTGACTTTTATCATTTTTATGGAAACTCAAATAGTTACCTTGATTCTCCAGGATGGTATCGAGCGGAAGCTAGAATTATAAAAAACTCTATACGCTCTTATGCGCCAGATGGCCTTTTTTGGCTTATTTTAGATTCAAATAAGAGAGGCAGATACCCAAGAGCAAAACATACAGGAGCCACTTGTTATCATTATGGTTGGGTTAGGACTGAAGAGGAGATGAATCTTAAGACTAGCAAGGTGCAAAAATATTGGGGGACATCTCCAGTGAAGATTGACTATACTCAAATGGACGCCTCTATTATTAAGGAGTTTAAAGGAACACATCCAGAAGTTATAAGGGACTGGCTTAAAAATGATAAAGGCTTATTTCAGGTAGATACAAACTACATACTTACCAAAAAACAAAGAAAACATCAAATAATGATAAAGCTTGAGAAATATTTAAACTTGGACTTAGGTAAAAAACATTTCAAATTAGTGTAATGAAA
>MDTF01017328.1_pt1 | contig 13156 bp, 12 predicted proteins | sample 811191 | NCBI WGS metagenome assembly MDTF01 (sample SAMN05326649, study PRJNA326480) | marine metagenome | isolation source: seawater | place: Southern Ocean | collected 2011
CGAAATTACAAAATCCTCAGGGCTTTTTTGTTTTAACATTAACCACATAGCTTCTACATACTCTCTAGCATGACCCCAATCTCTTTTAGAATATAAATTTCCTAAGAAAAGAGTTTTTTGTTTATTATGTTTAATTTTACATAATGCTTGAACGATTTTTTGAGTTACAAATGTTTCCCCACGCCTAGGACTTTCGTGATTAAACAAAATTCCATTACACGCATACATGCCATACGCCTCTCTATAATTAATTGTTATCCAGTGCGCATATAGTTTTGCAACCGCATAAGGGCTGGCTGGATGAAATGGAGTATTTTCATCTTGAGGTATTTTTTCAGTTCTTCCATACAATTCAGATGTGCCTGCTTGGTAAAATCTAGTTTTTTTGTTCAAATTATTAAATCTAATTGCTTCTAATATTCTTAATGTACCTAGGGCATCCGCATTTGCTGTATATTCTGGAGACTCAAAGGAAACTGCAACATGCGATTGAGCAGCAAGATTATATATCTCATCTGGTTTAATTTCTTTAATAAGTCTAGTAACATTTAGTGAGTCTGTAATATCTCCATAATGTAAAATGAACGATCTTCTTTTAATATGAGGGTCTTGGTAAATATGATCAATTCTTCCAGTATTAATTGAAGAAGATCTTCTTTTGACTCCATGCACAGTATAATTTTTCTTTAATAATAATTCAGCAAGATATGAACCATCTTGGCCAGTAATTCCAAATATTAATGCAGTTTTCTTCATAAAATTTTTAATTAAAATTATTTTGTAAAAAATAATTTTATCATTTCTGATAAAATTAATAAACCATCTTTTATTGCATTTACTTTCTTTTTTCCACCTATTCTTGATCTCTCAAAGCTAGGTTTACATTCATAGTTAAAATTTAGTCTTTTTGCTTTAATTGGCATTTCAACGCAGATTCTGAAGTCGGAACTCTTTAAGTTTAATTTTTGAAACGAATCTTTTTTACCCAAAATATATGTATACAAAATATCTGAAATATTGAGTTTAAAAAAAACATTTCCCATAAAACTGAAGAATTGATTACCAACATAGGTAACTATATCATCGTCGTCACTTCCTCCTTCTGGCTTTTGGTACCTAGACGCAAAAACTAAATCTTTATTTTGACAGCTTTCATACATCTCTAGTAGGTATTTTGGATCCATTGATCCATCTGCGTTGATTATACAAAAATATTTTGTTTTAACTGCATTAATTCCTTCAATTAAAGCATTTCCATATCCATTGTGCTCCTGATAATGGGTTTCAATATTTGGTATCTCTTTTACCTTTTCTATTGTCTTTAAATCTTCTTTTTGTAGTACAATTAATTTTGAACATTCAAAATTTACAAGTTCCTTTAAAAAAATAGGCAAAGATTCCACTTCATTTTTTGTTGGTATAATTAATGTTAAATCTCTCACAATATTTATTTTGTCATTTACAGCGTATATATTCAAAAGTAACTATGATAATATACATTTTGTTATTTTTTTTGTTATATAGCATTAAATCGAAAGTAAAAAAAATTATTAATAAATTATGCAATTAATCACAGTAATAATGCCTTATTATAAAAAAATTAACTATGTAGAATCTGCAATTAATTCTGTTCTCAATCAAACATATCAAAATTATGAACTATTAATCATTTATGACGATATAGATCTGGATGATTTAAATAAACTAGAAATTATTACAAAAGAAAATAAGAAAATTAAAATTATAAAAAATTATAAAAACCTAGGTGCTGGTTATTCACGTAACATAGGAATTAAAAATTCAAATGGTACTATTATATCATTTATCGATGCAGATGATGAGTGGCACCCTAAAAAAATTGAAAAACAATTAAATTTTTTAAACAAAAATAATTATGATTTTACTTTTTGTAGCTATCAAAAAAAAATTAACGATAATGTTATAGAGGTTGTGTACAAGAATGATTACATCAATTACGAAAATTTACTTTTGTCATGTGATATTGGTCTATCAACAGTGATGATAAAGAAAAAAATAATTGATGAAAATTTATTTTCAAATCTTAAAACACAAGAAGATTTTTCTGCTTGGCTTAAGATAACAAAAAAAAACTACCTAGCTTATAATTTAAGAGAAATCCTTGTTACATGGAATTATACTATTAACTCTTTATCATCTAATTTTTTCCAAAAACTTTTTGATGCATTTAGAGTCTATAGAGATTTTGAAAAATTCTCTTTGATAAAATCTTTATATTTATTATTATTATTATGTATAAACTCTTTAAAACGAAAATTTTAATGCTATGCACATAGGAAATATAACGGGTGATTTTAGATCATTAAAAAACAAAAGCATAAATCATTTTTGTGCTACTATTTTAATTTGTTTACTCCCTGCATTTATAGTTTCCTCATCTATTCTAATTAATATTTCTATTATTGTCATTGGATCTCTTTTTTTATTTGATTCATTAAAAAATAAAAAATATGAATATTTTAATAATAAAATATTTATTTTGTTGTTTATTTTTTTTGTTTTTTTAATTATTAATCTTTTTTTTTCTATTAATTTTCAAAGTTCACTACCACGTAGTTTTGGCTTTTTAAGATTTATTCTATTAGCTGTTGCTATTCCCTATTACATTAAAGAAAATGATTTTAAATACTTTAAACTAATATTAATAATTTGGGTTTTTATATTTTTTTTTATTTCTATTGATCTTTTAGTTGAATATTTTAATGGAAAGAACTTACTTGGTATGTCGAATGTTTTTTGGGGAAGATTATCAGGTGTAATGAATGATGAATTAAAAATAGGAGCTTACTACTTGGGATTTTATTTTTTTACAATAGCTGCAATTATAAAAACTTTTCCTAATAAAAAGTTTTTAATTTTACTTTCAATAGTTGCCTTTACATTAATTTCTTTTTTAATAGGTGAAAGAGCAAATTTTATAAAAGTATTATTTGGTCTTATAATCTTACTAATTTTTTGGGATAAATATAAATATAAATATAAATTATTAATTTTATCTTTAATGTTTATCCTAATGAGTGTTTTCATTAATACTAACCATGACTTAAAAAATCGATTTGCTGGTCAGTTTGCAAGCTATATATTAGAAAATGGTATTACATATTATTATTATAATTCTCAATATGGTGCACACTACGCAACATCTATTAAAATTTTCAAAAATTATCCACTAACCGGTATAGGTATTAAAAACTTTATGGAAGAATGCTTTAAAGATGACATGAAAAAATATGATGACGAAAGATTTGGTTCAAATAAAGCAAGATGTTCCAACCATCCCCACCAATTGCATTTTGAAATACTATCCCAATTAGGTATTTTTGGCTACGCAATGTTCTTAACCTTCTTTATATATTTTATTGGACGTGGAGTTTTTATTTATAATAAAAATAAAAATATTTTACACCTTGGTGCTTTAATTTTTATATTTGTTTATTTATTTTCACCAGTTCCATCAGGTAGCTTTTTTACAACATTTAGTGCATCAATTTTTTGGATTAATTTTGCTTTAGTTTTGACCTTTGAAGGTAATAAATTTAATAAAACTTAAGTTAATATTTTTTATTTTTCCTTAAAAAAAAATAAACTAAAGAGTAAATAGTTAAATTTAATATTATGATCATTACTAGTTTGTTTGTTTGATAAATATAATTTACTCCTAATAAAATTATTAATAAATTATAAAAATTTATAAGTGATGAAATTATCAAGTGATTAATATTTCTTCCAATCAGAATTTTTGTTTTAAAGAAATTAAACATTAATTGATGCAGATGATAGATATCTGGTTCATACATTGCTAAATTCGATCTATTTCTTCTAATCATTGAAAAAAGTAATTCAAAACAAGGATACCAAAGCAATAGAATAATAAAAAATGGTGAAACAGCAATATTTTGATTGGAAAAATTAATTAAATAAATTCCTACAAAAAGTCCAAGAATATAAGAGCCAGAGTCACCAAGAATAATTTTACCATTTAAGTTGAATGCTAAAATTATTAATAAAAGTGTAATTATATATTTTAAAAATACTAAATAATAAATAAACTCTGGCAAAAAAATTAATAAAGCTCCTAATACAATTATATAGTAACTAATTAACAGTGTGTTAATACCATCAACAAAGTTGCTTCCATTTATTAAAATCATAAGACAAAATATTACAAAAAAATAATTAAAAAAATTATTTTCCAAAAAATTGTCAAGAATTTCTGTTCTAGTATTCAAAATTCTAATATCCAACAAGTAAATAAATAAAATTGTTAAAAATGCTTGAAATAAAAATCTTATCTTAGGATTATTAAGAATTTTTAAATCTGATAATATCCCAATTAAAAAAATAGATGAAAAAAATAGAATATTTAAATACTCTGACCTATTATAAAAATTTAATATGAGAAATATCACCAACAATATACCACCGATAGAATAATTTTTTTGCGTAGAAGTAAATTTCTTATGCTTCTCTAGCTTAACATCTATTAAAAAATTAAATTTTTTAGATAAAGCTAAAATGATAAAGCTTAATAAAACAGTTAAAAAAATAAAACCTATATACATATTTGATAGTAAATCTTGAGCAGTATTAAATTCATAATTACCATACATGACTTATATAGTCTAATTAGTTTAATAGCTTTTTAAGTTCAATGTAGTGACTATAAATTGAATATTTCTTAGAATTTTTTTTAGCTAATATCTTTTTTTTATAGACTGCCTCACTATCATCTTTTAAAAATTGATTTAATGCCTCATAAAGTGAATTTAAATTATCATTATTAAATAGGTAACCAGCTCTATTATTCATTAAAAACTCTTTTGGTCCACTTTTACAATCACTAGAGATTACTATTTTATTACAGTATGCAGCTTCGATCATTACTGCCCCTGGATCCTCCCACAAAGATGGTGAAATTATAGCTTTTGATAATAAAATGTACGGATATACATTCTCTTTGTGGCCAAGTAAAAAAACTTTATTTTCTAAGTTCAGTTTTTTAATTTCTTGCAATAAAAAGTTTCTCTCTTCTCCATCACCCAAAATATACAGGACACAGTCTACATTATGGTCTTTAAGTTTTGAAAAAAGCTTAATTAGTAGTAAGTGATTTTTCTGTTTTGTTAGCCTGCCTATACTTAAAAAAAAATCTTTTTTTAAATTTAAATTTTCTTTTAAATTTTTATTTATAATTGAAACATTGATTATAGGATCATACAATAAGATTAATTTGTTATTGTCAAAAATCTCTAAATTCCTCATATGGTCTAAGGTTTCTTGAGAAGGACATGTAATTAAAAATAGTTTCTTATTAACTGTTTTCCATAATATTTTTCTAAAAATATTAAGTCTTGGTAGTCCTGAAATACGAAGTATAAATTTTGTTTTAAAGTTAAAAAGAAACAACAGTGTTAAAGGAATTGATGTTAATAAATGAACTATTAGGTATTCTGGTCTTTCTTTTTTTAGTAAATTAAAAAGTGGAATTATATTAAAAATAAAAATTAATAAGGAATAAATACGTGACTTTAAAAAACCTGAAATAGGTAATTTAATATTTAAGTTTAATCCATTTACTCTAAGATAATTTAAATTATTTTTTTTTATGTCCTTTTTTTTATTTTTCCACTCTCCAATAACATCAAGTATATATACATTGAAAGATTTTTTATCATATTTTATCAAGGAATATGCGGAGTTTAATACATTCCTTATTGTTGCTACATTTGATAGGTATGGTGACCAATAAAAAATTTTTTTCATTAATATAATTAATAATAACTATTTAAATACTTTACAATCAATAATTTGAAAATCAAAAAAACATTATTAATTTTTTCTCCCTCAATTGAGGATGGCGGTGTTGAAAAAAATTTATTTAATATCGTTAATTTTTTTTCTGATAAAATCGATGATATTTCTTTAATTACAGCTAATTCTAATAAAAAAAAATTCTTTAATAAGAGAATTAATTTTATTTCACCAAAGTTAAATTATTGGAATCGTAGTAATAGAATTTTTAAGACGTTTATATCCATAATTTTACTTATTAAGTTTTTTTTTAAAAAAAAAAATAAGATATTAATTTTTTCTTTCAATAGTAACTTGTATGCAATTATCTTAGCAAAAATATTCAGTTGTAAGGTAATTATTAGATCAAATGCAGCACCTGTAGGATATTCACAAAAAATGATTAAGAGAAAAATCTTCTCTTTTTTCTTAAAATTTGCAGATCTTGTAATCGTTAATAGTTTTGAATTTAAAAATGAAATGAAAAAACAATTTAACATAAGTGCTATATGTATTTATAATCCATTAGAAAGTGTAGATAAAATTATTAAATATTCCAAAGAAAAAATCAGTCTTAATTTTTTCAAAAAAAATACTTTAAATATTATTTCAATAGGAAGAATAGTAAAACAAAAGGACCATTTAACCTTATTAAAGGCAATCTCAAACCTTAATAAAAGAATTGAACTTAATTTATTAATAATTGGTGATGGAGAAGAAAAAAAAAATATTTTAAAATATATAATTAAAAATAAATTGCAAAAAGTTGTAAAAATAATTAAATTTCAGAAAAACCCTTATCCCTACTTAAAAAAGTCAGATACTCTAGTCTTATCATCTCTTTATGAAGGCTTGCCCAATGTATTAATCGAAGCTTTAGCGTTAAAAAAATTTGTTATTTCTTCAAATTGTCAGACAGGCCCTAAGGAAATACTTGCAAATCAAAAATATGGTAGTCTTTTTAATGTCAAAGATTACCTTAAACTTGAAGAAAAAATTTATGATTTTCATAAAAATAAAAAGAAACTAAGAAAGAAAACATTATTAGCTTTTAATAGTCTAGATAGATTTGACTTTAACAAAAACTGCACTATTTATTTGAATACTGTTAAAGAATATCTTTAAAATGAAAAAAAAAATTAAGTTAGTATTTTTCCATCCATATTCATATTTAGGTGGTGCAGATAATTCTTTATTTAGATTGATTAGCAATCTCAACTTAGATCAATTTTCAATAACCTTTATATCTTTAAATAATAGCTATTTAAAAAATATTTTAGATAGAAGAATATCTTTTGAAAGAATCAAGGTTTCAAGAACAATTTTTAGTATGATTAAATTTAGAAAATTAATCCAATCATATAATGTTAACAAAAAATATGAGAAAGTAATTATCATTTCAAATCAAAATTTTGCTAATATAATTACTTTTTTTGCTACATTTAATATTAAAGACATAAAAACCATCCTTGTAGATAGAAATCATATTGATGAATTAAATTTTTATAACAATTATAAAGAAAAATTTAAAAAAAAATTGATTAAATTCCTTATTAAATTTACGTACCCTAAAGCTGATTTAATAATTGGGATAAGCGCTAAACTTAGTAAGGACTTAAGTGTCTTAACAAAAACTAAAGTTAAAACTGTATATAGCCCTTCTTTTGACAAGAGTATTATTGAAAAAGCAAAACAAAATATTAATCTTTCTAACAAATATAGATATATAATAAATGTATCAAGATTTTCTAAGCGGAAAGACCATGAAACAACACTAAAAGCTTTTCAAATAGTTTCAAATAAAATCCAAAAAGTAAAACTTATACTTATAGGTTATGGCCCAGAATATAAAAAAATTATTTCAATGGCAAAAGATTTAAGCATATATAATAAAATGATTATAATAAATAAAACTTATAATCCTTATTCTTATATTAAGAGATCTAAAATTTTAATTTCAACTTCTGTTTATGAGGGGTTTCCAAATGTATTAGTTGAATCTCTTACCATTGGGACACCAGTAATTAGCACCAATATGAATGCTGGTGCTTCAGAGATTCTATTAAATGGAAAAGGTGGGGAATTAATCAAAATTGGTGATTACAATAATCTTTCAAAAAAAATTATCTTTTTTTTGAATTCACCTAAAAAACTTTTAGATAAAACACGATTTGCACAAAAAAATTTGTATAGATTTAATAATAAAATACATGCTAAGATTTATTCAAAAATTTTTAAAGAAATATAATGAGAATAGCTGTAATTGGATCTGGTTTTTTTGGATCAATCATATCACTTATACTTAGTAAATCGCACAAAGTTCATTTATTTGAAAAGGAGAAAGATATACTCAATGGTGCTTCAAAAGTTAATCAATTTAGATTTCATCTAGGCTTTCACTACCCTAGATCACCCAAAACTATAAATGAAATTAAATCTTCTGAAAAACTGTTCAAAAGATTTTTCCCGAATAATATTTTTGGAAAAACAGAAAATTACTATTCCATCGCCAATAAAAATAGTAAAATACCCTTTAATAGATATATACAAATTCTAAAAAAATTTAAATTAAAATTTAAAATAAAAAAAAATATAAACTACAAAAAAATCTCTGACTTAATTCTAACTAAAGAGAAAATTTTAAATTATTTCATTTTCAAAAAAATTCTTAAAAAAAAAATAAAAGCCAGTAAGGTAAAATTATTTCTAAATAAAAAGTTTAACAAGAAGCAAATTTCTCTTTATGATAAAATAATTGTTTGTGCATATTCACAAAATAACCAAATACTTGATGATCTTGGTCTTAAAAGAAATAAGATTAAATATAGATATGAGCTTATAGAAAAAATACTCATCAAATTACCAAGCCAATATCAAAATAAAAGTTTTATTGTTATGGATGGTAAATTTGTTTGTTTGGATCCATATTTAGGTACAAAATATCATCTTTTAAGTGATGTAAAGTTTTCGAAAATAGAAATTGTTAATAAAAAGTTAACTGATTTCAAATCTACTAAATTTAAATATGTTAATAATAGATTAAACAAAAATATTAAAATTTCAAATTTTAAAAAGTTTATTAAGCATAGTGCTCCACTCCTTCCTTTTCTGCTTAAAGCAAAGTATATAGGATCTTTTTTCATTGTAAGAGCCCTGAGACAAAATGTTGAGAAAACAGATGAAAGAATGGGTGAAATCCAAATTTTAAATAAAAAATTTATTTCAATATTTTCAAGTAAATGGAATACTTCAGTTCATATTGCAAATAAATTAAAAAATATATTAAAATAAGATTATGATCAACATATGTCTCTTCGGATATGGTAAATGGGGACGAACAGTACTTAAATCTTTAAAAGAAATTAAAAAAATTAGAAAGATAACAGTCATTAAAAGTAGAAAAGATAAATCTAAGATTCCAGATAATACTGATTGGGTTTTTGTAACAGTTTCGACTATCAATCATTTTTCTGTTGTAAAAAAAGCCTTAAATAATGGCATAAATGTTTTTTGTGAAAAGCCTTTAACCAACAAAATTAAAGATGACATTGAATTATATAGAATTGCAAAAAAAAAAAATTGTAGACTTTATGTGTCAGATTTAGAAAATTATAAAGAAAAAAAAATCTACTTAAAGAAAGAAAATTTTATTGTAAGAAAAAAATATTCTAATATTAAAGTCGATATTATTAATAGATTGGTTTACCATGATTTTACTTATCTATATAAATTTTTAAAAAATACTAAATATGTGCACCTTAAAATAATTAATAAAAAAAAAGGTTTACTCTCTTTTTCAATGAAATTTGATAATAAAAAATTTTTATTTATTTATTCTTTAAACTCTAAAATCAAAAAACATACTTTCAATAATATTAGCTTAATTTCGAAGGAAAATAATTTAAAAAAGATGATTAATAAGATTATTCTAGACAAGGTAAACTTTAATGAAAATAGAAAAATTTCATTATTCTCTAATAAACTTACACAAAAAATAAATGAGACAAGATAGAAAAAAAAATCTTATTAGTATCATTACTGTGGTAAAAAATGGTGAATCTACATTAGAAAATTGCATTCAAAGTGTTTTATCTCAAAGCTATAAAAATATTGAGTACATTATTATTAATGGAAATTCTACTGACGGTACCAACCAAATAATTGAAAAATATAAAGATCAATTAAATTTAATAATAAAGGAAGGTGATGACAGTATTTGGGATGCTATGAATAAAGGTATTAAATTAGCAAAGGGAGATATTGTAGGCTTCCTTAACTCTGATGATTATTATTATAATGATACTCTTAAAATAGTTAATCATTATTTTTCGACACAAAAAATTGATTTTTTATTTGGTAGTGTAGAAAAATATAAACTTATGCATGGGTACAAACCATGGAAAATTAAATTTAGTTTTGGTTTTTATACATCGCATTCAGTTGGTTTTTTTATTAAAACAAAAAAACATAAAGAGGTTGGTAATTATAATCCTAATTATTTGAGTGCTGATTTAGATTTTTTTTATAAGATGATTAATAATTTTAAGATGCAGGGAATTGCATCAAAAAAAAATGAAATATTTGGTAAATTTGGTAAAGGTGGTTTTTCCTCTAAAATTAATTATTTAGATCATTTAATAGATTTAAATAAAATAAGATTAGGAAATAATCAAAACTATGTATTTGTAAATCTTATATTTTTATTAAAAATTATAAAAAAGCCTTTTAAATTTATAAAAGCAATTTATAATAAATATTCCTAAAACTTACAGACCTTTATATTTATTTTTAAAATCCATAAAGGTAAAATGTTTTTTGTCTCTATCAGAAATAATTGGTTTTTTTGTTTTCCACTTTATATTTAGTGTTTGGTCATTATATGGTATTCCGCACTCATTTTTTACATCTCTATAACTATCTAAATGATACAGAATAGTTGAATTTTTTGTTAAACATTCATATCCATGTGCAAAATAGTTAGGTATGTAAACTGTATCTCCTTCATTTAATAAAAAATAATACACTTTTCCAAAATTTTTAGATTTCTTTTTGAGGTTCACTGCTACATCTAATATTTTTCCAGAGATAACTGATATTATTTTGGTTTGCCTATTTTTTAACTGAAAATGCATTCCCCTTATAACGTGTTTTTTTGAATGTGCTACTGCTGTAAAATTTACACTTATATCAAATTCTTTTTGTAAAAATAATTCTTGAAAGTATCCCCTCTTATCAAAAAATTTTTGTTTGCTAATTATATGTGGAATTGTAATTTTTTTCATATTTTATAAGGATTAATTACACTTAACTGAAGTGTAATCAACAATTTTTAACAATATAACAGAACCACTTGGAACTGATATTGTTTATACGTCATGTAAATTTTCCATAATTTCATCACATTTTTTCAATATTTCATCTGAATGAGAAATAATAATAATAAGTTTATTTTTTTTAACTTTTTGTAACTCATCAATCATTTTTGTAGAAGAAGCTAAATCTAAAGATGCTGTGGGCTCATCTAGTATAATAACATTGGAATTTTTATAGATCATTCTTGCGAGGGCAATTTTTTGCTTTTGTCCACCTGATATATTTTTTTCAATATCCAAAAGATTAGTTTCATTATTAAATTCAGCATCGTTTAACATTTTCGTCAAATTTGATATTTCAATTGCTTTATTGAATTGGGTTTCATCAAACTCTTTATTAATTTTGTTTTCAAAAGTTATATTGTTTCTAATTGTGTCCCTAAATATAAAAAATTTTTGAGACATGTATGAGATTGAATTCATCCATTCATCTGAAAAGTTCTTAATGTTTTTATTATCTATCAAAATTTCACCTGTGGCAGGTTCTAATAATCCACATGCTAAATCTGCAAAAGTACTTTTGCCTGAACCATTTTTTCCTTTTAAACCATAGATTATTCCAAACTTTAAAGACAAATTTAAATTAGAAAAAATTTTTTTATTTTTATTATATGAGAAATTTACATTCTTAAATTGAAGTATAGAGTCATTTTTTATGTTATGAGTTTTCGATACATTATTTATAGGTTCCATATTATTTTTAGATACTGAATCTTTTTGAATCAAAATCCCCTCTTTGATTTGTTGTCCATAACTTTGAATGCTGGCTATATTGCTTGCAATTGCTGACATTAGCGGTTGAGATCTGTAAATTATGAATGTTAAAACACCTAAGAATGGTAATAGATTCCCAGGATTGTTAGAATTAAAATAGACAACAAATAAAAGAGCCATAAGAGAAAAAATTTCAATTACTATTTTTGGTAAAATTGTGCAAAGCTTTCTTATAACTAAAATCTTTGCAATTAAATTTTCATTTTTAGAATACTCTCTTAAAAAAAAATATTTTAATTTTTGAATCTTAATTTCTCTCAAACCAGATGTTAGTTCTTCAATAAAATTATATCTATTTTTTAAGAAAATTTCAAAATTTAATGAAATCCTAAATAAATGATTTTTGAAAATTCTTAATAGAAAATAAATAATAAATGCAAAAATAGTAAATACAAATACTGCTATCATGCCAGTCTTAAAAAATAAAAAACCTAGTAAGCTAAATAAAATAAACGAATTTTTAAATATACTTAAAGATCCTAGAATGCCTACATCCACATAGAATGGAATAGTTTCTGTTAGATCTTTAACCAGTAATTTTTCATTTTGATTTGAGACAATTAAAGGCTTATCAACATGATTGTTGATCAATTTTGCATATAAATTAATTTCCCACTGAGCCTTATATCTCACTAGGAGATATTCTATCAGGATTGTAAATAAATATTTTATTAAAAAGATTAAGAAAAAAAAAGGTAGAATGAAATTGAAAATATTTTCACTGTTCAGGAATCCAAAAAATGACACTCCTGCTAGGGTTATGTAGTTATTTGGGTCGATAACAATACGTATCAAAGGGATGATTAAAGAAAGACCAATTAATTCTACGACTGTTGACAGAATTAATAAGGCAAAAACTATGACTAGCTTTTCTTTTCCTAAACTGTATGAGCTTGCTAATATTTCAATTAAAAATTTTAACACAGTGATGGGCCTTTGATTATTTTAACATCTTAATTTTTAACGGTAATATACATAAAATCAATATTTAAGATATATTTGATTATGGTATTCTTTAGTGGATAAATCTTTTTAAAAAAAAACCCCAACTGTTAAGGCTGGGGTTTTTAAAATTAAATATCAATTTTCTAAAATCACTTAAAAAATTTTTTCAGTGCATAAATCAAGCCAATTGAGCTATTAGTACTGGTCAGCTACACGCATTACTGCGCTTCCACATC
>MDTF01007467.1_pt1 | contig 13155 bp, 13 predicted proteins | sample 811191 | NCBI WGS metagenome assembly MDTF01 (sample SAMN05326649, study PRJNA326480) | marine metagenome | isolation source: seawater | place: Southern Ocean | collected 2011
GATTGTTTTCTACAAACCATCCAAGACTTTCACTACCAACTTCTTCTTCACCTTCAATCATAAATTTAACATTACAGGGTAATTGTCCTGTATTTGTCATGTATTCCATTGCCTTCACATGCATATACATTTGGCCTTTGTCATCACAAGAACCTCTAGCAAAAATAGCTCCTTCAGGATGTAATTCTGTTTTTTTAATAACAGGTTCAAACGGTGGACTGTCCCATAATTCAATCGGATCTGGTGGTTGTACATCGTAATGGCCATAAACCAATATTGTTGGTAATTTTGGGTCGATTATTTTTTCACCATAAACGATTGGATAGCCTGGAGTTTTACAAATTTCAACGAGATCACAACCAGCTTCTGTAAGTCTTTTTTTAACTACTTCTGCAGTATTAATTACATCTTCTTTGTAGTTAGAGTCAGCACTTATAGAAGGTATTTTCAGCAAATCAATTAGTTCGTCAATAAATCGTTGTTTGTTTTCTTGAATATAAGGTTTGGCACTTTTCATGAGTCTATAATATTTAATAATTTGGTCATACTTCGACAAGCTCAGTAAAGGCTTGTTGTTTGTTATTGGTCATTTACTCTCGATTTTTTATTTTATTATTGGAGTTCGTGAACCTTCGATTTCCTTAGCTTTTAAAAATAGTAACAAGCTTGTTTCATTTTGTTATTTTTAGAAGAATGGCTAAGGTAATAAAAAGCATTATTTTTCTGAAGTAGTTTCTTTGTAAATTGTAAATCTTGTTTATATTTGCACTCCATTAGCGGGCGTGATGGAATTGGTAGACATGCTAGACTTAGGATCTAGTGCTTCACGGCGTGGGAGTTCGAGTCTCCCCGCCCGCACAATATCAAAACGCAAGACACTTATAGTGTTTTGCGTTTTTTCTTTTACTGTTATTCCTAGCATTTCACCAATAAGTATTAAAAGTACTCTGTTTTTATTCGGATTAAATCGTTGATTTCTTCTGATTTTTGCTTTAAAGCCTTTGTTTATAGTAATATGTAGATTTTTTAAGTTCGTATTTAAATTCAAAGTTCTGTTGTTAAATGACGTGTAACGGTCTTCGTTAATAGAGTTAAACCTATCGAAAATAATATATTAGCTATGTTTTATAGATTATAATGTGCCATTTAATGCAAAACTAAAATTTACAACAGCATCTTTTTATAATAAACAAAAGATATGATAAATAAGGAGCTCGGAGTTATAAAATAGTTTTATCAACACATACTTTTAGCTTATTTAAGACGTTCGTGGTAAGCTGAATAAAGCGCAAGTGACCGGCCTTTTCTGGTTTTAATGAGTATAATCAAATTAGCGACCTCTTGTAAAAAGCGATTTTTTTATATTTCTAAAGTATTGTGTTGTTAAAAAGAGATGACAAAAAATAAAATTAATTAAAGTCCTCTTAAATCTTTAGCAAATTCTAGATATTCTTTAATTCTTTTTTTTTCAAAGGCTTTGCGATTACGCATGAGAGCAGCTTTAATATTAAGTTGAGATTCATTTAAAACAGACTCATTTATGCTATGAATAGAAAATAAGTACATTTCAATTACAATCGGTAGTGCTGAAATTCCCTTATCTAGTGCGATATATCGCGTACTTTTTTTTGTGCCTAAAGGTTTTATTTTTTCAATAAACCCAGCTTCTACTAAGAATTTTAGTCTATTGGTAAGAATATTAGTAGCGATTTTTTCTTTCGAAGATTTAAACTCTTTAAACCGAGATTTTTTATGTAGAATAATATCTCTTAAGATAAGAAGAGACCATTTATTTCCTAAAAGAGAAACTGAGCGAGCTATCGCGCATGTATATTTTTTGGGAAATTCCATGTTTTTTTTGTGATTTTAACTTGGTTATTTGGTTCTTATTACAAATGTACCTTAAATATTATGAAAAAACTGAAGAAAACAGATAACATCGCTTAAAAGATGTTATCTGTTTTTATTTTTTTTAGGTAGTTAATAAACAAACATTCTTGTAAATACTTTATAAAATACTGCTGAAAATATAAATCTGTCTTGACTTTAAAGAAACTATAAACTCTGCTGAGAAGTTTTTATTCAGTAGGAATTTATAAGTTATAAAAATTTATAAATCAATTTTTCATTGGGAATTAAATGTAATTATTAGTTGCTTAAAACAACTATTTATTGTATTATTGTGCTTAACTAATTTTAATAATTATGAAGAATATCTTAACTTTTGTAGCTTTATGCTTCACAATAATTACAAGTGCACAATGGGTGAATAGCACTTCCTGCAATAAAAATGCATCAATGGTTACCAATCAAGCAATAGAATATGCAATGAATTTAGAATATATGGCCGCTTTTGGTGCAGCAAATTCAGCATTGCTATTAGATGAGAGCTGTGGGTGTGCAAAACTAACATTAGCATTTATTAGTAGTTCAGATGTTGAATGGGGTAGTAGAGCAAAAAAACTTAGTGAAATTAATGTAGCTGATCTAAGCGATGAAGAAAAAGCTTGGTATGAGTATATGTCAGCCTCTTCAGAAGAGCAAGCAGCTTTAGATAAATCACTTATGAGTGATTTTCCAAAGAGTCCATTATTGAATTACTTAGCTACTTCGATGCGAGATTTTAATTCTTTTAAGGATTTTTCTGAAAAATTCCCCATGTATTCTTCTTCTGCATACAATATGATCTCTTATGGGTATATGAACGGAAGTTATGGCGAGATGAATGCAGATGAAGCTATGAAGTACGTTAAAATGTCTCAAAACATGCATGATGGACCAAATTCATATGATTCAATGGGAGAACATTATGCTTCGCTAGGAGATTACGAAAGTGCATTTGATGTTCAACTTAAAGCAATTGATTATGGGGTTTTTGCATCTCCTTACAGAACGAAAGCTCAACTGTATTATGCTAAAATCAATCAAAAAGATGTTAGTAAAAAAATCATGGAGAATCAAGAGGCGATGCAAGAAGCGATTTTATCTGGTGATTACGAGTCGTACAAAACCTTTGAGCATCCAGAAATCCAAGTGTCTACGGGAGACTCTAATTTAAGTCCTTTCTATATTTTTACGAAAGAGGATGTAACTAAAGACAATGTTTTAATTTGGAACTCTTTCGAGCTTTCGGAAATGAAAACCTACTTTTCTCCAGATATGAAAACGGCTGTAATTACATTTGTAGCAGACGGAGATTATACGATTAAAGCGTCTAATGAATCTGTTCCTTATGCAACAAGAGCATCTGCAACTTGGACTAATACTGCTAATGGATGGAAAATATTACACTCATCATTTGCTCCAAGAAGAGGGCGAAATGGTCTTCCAGAATAAATCAAAACATTTTATTAAAATTAATATTATAATTTTAGAATACGCATTATGAAAAATACCAAATTATTATTTTTTGTCACAGTTTTATTTATTTCTATCGGTAGTTTTACAGTCGAAGCGCAAGAAGGAGTTGATGCTGTTTTTACAATTGTTACTACAAAACATAAAAACTTGAATACAAACGAGGTTGAGCTTCTAAAAGCTGAGCAGGAGTATTATGATAAAGTAACCAGTAAAAATGAACTAATTATAGGTTCAGAAGTCTTACATCATATGTATACTGCAGATAATTCAGAAATCTTATTTGTTTATGTATACAAGACATGGGAAGCTATTGAAGATGCAACTGCTATTACACAAGCCTTAATAGAAAAAGCTTGGCCTAATGAGCAAGAAAGGAAGGCATTTATGGATAATAGAGACAGTTTTTACACGAGTTACCATACTGATGAAATTTTAAAATCTCAGCCTTTGGTTGGGCAAAAGCCATTAAAGACAAATTCGAATGAACCTATGATCGTATACCTTAGAATCTCTCAATTGGCTAATACGAAACAAGCAGTGGGAAATTGGGACACTCAAAACGAATACATCGATAAAGTGACTATGAAAAACAAATATGTTTTGGGGTATTATCCAAATCGTCATTACTGGGGTAGCGATAGTAGAGATTTCTATGAGGGTTTTATATATAGCTCTTTAGCTGATATGGAATCGGCTAATGCTGAAATGGAAGCTTTAATAGAAGCTGCTTGGCCTGATGAAAACGATAGAAAAGAATTTATGGATACCATGAATAAAGAGTTTACAGGTATGCATGGCGATTATATTTATCGCAACGAACCTTCTATGAGAAAGTAATCTTGTTTATTTAAAAGATAGTTAGATGGTTTAAGAATAATTTAGCCAAATTCTAAGTCTATATATTTTTATTCATATATCCCTAATCGTGTAAATGTCTCTATAACAAAACAAGCCTTAAAAAAAAATATTTATAGATATTAGATTAAACAAGTGATGCTTGCTTGTTACCTTTATTCTTTAGATTTTATTTCGTTAAGATGTGCAATAATATAGAGCTTGAAAAGTTAATTTTAAGTGTTCTTTTCTGTACTAAGTCCAAGTAAGTTTTTTTTGCTGCAACATCTAATTACTTTGTCGTTTTTGCACATAATGTTTAAAATTATGCAGCCTTTATTCACGACACATCAAAATGCACTAAAACGTTTATTGTAATAGTAGAAGCGGATTAAAATGCTCCTGCTTTTAAGGATCGAAATATACTTTATTAAATACAAAAACGATTCGTGTTTGCACTCGAACCGCTATTGCTTTTATACATTGTTGTGCGTTCGTACTTATTCATAAAGTGCTTTGTACCCCATAAGTCTGGCGATTGGCGCTAATAGCTTAAAGATTGCTTTTTGGAGTTTCCAATTTGGCTGTGCTAGCCTTATTTCCTTTTCAAAATTGAGCAATATCAATGCAGTTCTAAGGATATTTGGAGTTCCACTTTTATTCAATTTACCGTCTCTTGCTAGCACAAAGAATGTTTCAAATAAACTATCAATTTTTAGTGCAGGAAAAAACTCTTGAATATAATGCGCATCTAAATGACCAGAATTGTAAAATGAATGAGTTGTGTTTTTAGGAATAGAAATAATATCTCCAACTTCAGCAAACTGTTCCTTCCCATTTATTATAAAGTGGAGATTTCCCTCCAGAATAGTAAACCGGTTCTCTTGATATGGATGAAAATGTGACTTTTCTCTTTCTGAGCTAACAGGGCTGATACAATCGATCTTCAATTGCGTAACCTTTTATGGGTTCAACCCAAGCTGTTTGATAACTAAAATCGTTAATATAATTTATTTCATAAGAATTTTTATTTTTTAAAAATGATGAAGAGTTAACTGTATAATCTCCAGCTTCTCAATACCAACTAAATCGCCCTTCTTTAATATCCCAACTTTTATTTTCAAATTCTTTCAAATTCTGACCATATGAATGAAAGTTTATAAATAATAAGATTGCGATTATTGATTTCAATTTGAGTTCTGCTTTTATGTATGGTAACGTGTTGTATAAAATCCAGTAACGGTTTGAGTTTGTGCGCGCGGGTTTTCTTAAAGTAAACTTTAGTTACTATTTTCAGATAATAATTTACAACAATTGCAGATTTTTTTTGTTAAACACTAAAGCCGTTATTGATTTTATACTTTGTTAGCCTCTGGTTTCATTTCGTTCTGCCTTTCAACTCCGATGTTTTCATTTTGGTTCAGAATGAGCCTTGGCAAGACATACTTTTTTTTGCAATTCCTGTTTGGGTAGTGGCTTTAAGTGAAGCACAAACTTATATGGCTTTGTGACTTGGCTTTTTTCTAAAGAATTCTAAAATAAAATGCCCTCTACGGAAAAATCATAAAGGGCATTCAGTTTATAACAAACAAATGTATGACTAATTCAAATCTATTGTACCGTTACGTTAAAGGTTGCTGCAATATCTGTTTCTCCACCTGCATCCCCTAAACCAGTATTTGGTTTCGTAGGTTCGTGACGTAAAGTAAAGGTTAAGGTTCCTGAACTTGCTGCACCAGCTGTTAATGCGAACTGAATTCCTAATGGATTTCCATCCCCATCAAAATCAGAATAGTCGGTTGTAAGGTCAATCTCACCGCCAGTGGTATAAAAGAATTGGTGCTCTTCAGCTTCTTCCTGCACTTCCTCGGTTATGTCTTCTGCAGGACTTTCGGTTTCGTTAAGCAGCACAATAGAACCATTGTAAATAACTCCAGCAGTCAAGTCACCAGAAACGGTAATGACTGGTGCATTGGGACCATCACCATCCAAATCACGAGTCTGTAAAGTAATTGTTGATCCAGTCCCATTCGGCGTAAGGGTTACAGTTAATGTGGTAATTACTTCTTCTTCGTTTACAGGCTCTGGGGTATCATCGTCATTTGAACACGATACAAATAATAATGTTGCAAAAATTACAGTTGCTAAAAATTTTACTTTTTTCATTGTTTTCATTTTAAAGAATTAATAATTGAGTTTGAGATTTAATAAAAAGTTTCTACCCAAGTCGTCTGCATAATAGCGCAAACGGTTTAGGTAATTTCGGTAGGAGGTGTTTAATAAATTGGTAATTCCAAAGCCTACCGTGACTATCGATTTTTGTGATACTTTGAAATCAATGCTCGAATTAAAGTTGAGCAGATGGTATGCATCGGGCGGTGTGCTCAAGTCAACAATCTCGGTTGTTTCGGTCTCTGGGATAAACACTTCAAAATTATTATTGGGAAATTCATTCTGGCGGAATACATATTCGCTCTGCAATGCCAGCCTTAGGTTTTTGAATTCTGGGTTTTGATATACAATTTCGTTCGTTGTGTTTGTGGACGGGATATTTATCAAAGGTTCGTCCCGTGAACGATCGTAACCTTTGACGAGTGAAAACTGATGATTAAATCGAAAATTTTCATCAAAGGCATAGGAAGCATCAACATCCACACCCAATAATTGTGCATTGGTCTGTCTATATTCCCATACTTGAAAATTGCCCCTAACCGTCTGTTGGATTTCTGTAGGTTCGATAACTATAAAGTCATTAATAGTATTTATGAAAGGATTTACTGAAAAGCTGAAGTTTTCATTTTCTCGCTGAAGAGTTAGCGATAGTTTAAGTCCTATTTCAGAATTAAAGCTTAAATCACCCAGTTCGATGCGGGAAGCAGAATGGTGTAAACCTTCACTAAAAAGTTCGGAAGGGTTTGGTGCGCGGGACGCCAATGAATAATTCACAAACAGTTTATATTCCTCGCTAAAATCATATGTAGCACCTAAAGTTGCCGAAGCGTTATAAAAGTTCAGTTGCGGATTGGTCAAAATCTGATTCAGCAATTCCTCCACTACGATTTCGGGGAAGAGTTCATCATAATTGCGGGATTCCCAAAAAGAGGTACGGTAGAATTTAAAAACGTCCATATACGTATAATCAAATCGCCCACCTGCTTCCAAAAGCAGCTTGTTATTCAGTCGGTAATCCGCTATGGCATAAATTCCCAAATCGTATTTATCATAATCGGGTATCAACCTACGCACACCAGTATTAGGGTTCGCAAAGTTATTTTGATATCGTGCCATTAAACCAGTCTTTAGGCTTATTGCATCAGTCAAATTGGAATCTAAATCCAACATCAGTGTTTGCGTGTCCAGTTTTAAATCCAACGATGCATTATCCTTATCTGTACCGCGCCTGATATCGAATTCCAAGCGTTTGTTGCGCTGAAAGTCATATTGCAGACTCAATTTCCCAAAGTCTTCAAACCTTTTGAAGCCTTTTATTCGGCTTAAATGATGCGTGACATCTTGTTTTGGAGCGTTGATTTGATATGTAAAATCATTGATTATTAGAGGTCTGTCGCTATTTATTGCCCGAATTTGGTCTTGCGCACCGCCCAAATGAGATGCTCGTAAAATGCCGATTTCATTTTTAAAGAGTGAATAATAGGCTTCGATACCATAATTGAACCGATTAAGTCCAAGGCGCAAAGAAGCGTTACGTTCAAAAATTCCTGTATTGCTTAACACATAATCTGGTGCTTCAAAATCGCCAAAACGTTTTAATGTTCCTTGCGCACTTGCATCCCAGCCACTTTGATAGCTTTTGGTCAATTGGGAAGTCAGGGAAATACCTCGACCATTGCTTGCTCCTGTAAATAGAGTTTTTCCGTAAAGGCTATCTTTAACGGGAACTTTAGAAGCTTCGGCTACAATGACACCACCCACAGCATCGCCGCCGTATTGCAATGCGCCTGCGCCTTTTATCAAGGTAAGGTTGCCTGCGGAATTGACATCAACATTTGGGGCGTGTTCTGCTCCCCATTCCTGGTCTTCCATCCGAACGCCATTGTTTATAATAACCACACGACTACTGTGAAGGCCATTGATCAAAGGTTTTACAACGGTATTTCCAGTATTGAGGGAAGAAACTCCGCTCAAACTGTTGAGGGCATCGCCCAACGTCCCACTACTAAAACGCTCCAATTCCTCCTTTGAGATAGTGTTTTCAAGAGTTGTTTTGGACTTATTACTATAGGTTTTTCCTGCGATAGTAATTTCATTAAGTTCTTCCAGATGGTGTTCCAGCTTAAAAGTCTTGGTTGTGTTACCTGATATTTTAATTGTAAAACCTTTGGTCAAGCAGAATGGGTGTGACACCTGTATGGTATAAGTGCCATTACAAAGATTTGAAATGGTAAAATTTCCATCGAGGTCTGTCTGCACAGCTTGTTCAGAACTTGCAACAATAAGTGTTGCCCCTATAAGTAAAGACCCGTCGTGAAGATCTGTTACCCTGCCGAAAAGTGTGTTGTCACAATTTTGTGATATAGACGAGATACTGCTCAATAGCAGCACCAATAATGCATACGTACGCATATAAATTCTTAATTAACATAATGAATAATTGTTTGTTTATTAAGAAAAAATAGGGGGTGCGCGTAGCTGTGTATTGGTTATTTTAAAGGAATGATATTGTAAGGAAGCAAAATTTGCTTTAATATTTACAGGAATTTTTGGTAGTAATAATTCCGGGTATTCGACTATACCGTAATTGAAAGATGCTAAATGAAAACTACAAATATCACATTTTACAACGGATTTATGTATATGTGTAGTCTGTTCTGTACAAGCAATGTGTTCGTGCCCTTCAAACATATGAATAAACTGAATGGCAGAGGGCAACATTAAAGCTACAAAGAGCAATAATGCGGCTATATTTTTGCCAATCTGTTTTTTATAATCCATTATTTTCTGTTATATCGAAAACGTAAAAATAAAGAATTATTGTTGGATAAGAGTAAAAATATTTTAGGAATATATGTTAGATAGATTTTTTGTCCCTTGATTTCGGTTTATTTTGATGATGTGAATTCTGAAGGAATTTCCAAGTAAGCGATAATCAAGGCAATTGATTATAAACGTTGTTGTGCTTTCGTTATTTTTTTTTCTTTCAGATAAATATCAATATCTGCCAATAACAAATCAATGTCTTTTATGCTTCGGTTAAAATAGGCTATATGATTATACTCTAATGTTATATATCTATAATTTACTATATTTTTGAAATATGGGTCTTTCCAAATTTTTTCATATTCGATTGGATGCGCGTAAACGGAAAGGACAATATTTTGAAAATTAGTTAAATAATACGGTCTTATTAATTCGTTAACGTGCATTTCGAAACTTCCTAAACCGATTAATTCGGCATAATTATCTTCAAAAAGAGTTACAACTTTTTCTTTCAGGGATTCATTTTTCAACAATTGGATTCCGGATGTTTTTAAATCTTCATAAAAGGCTTTATTAAATTTTATCTCCTTTATTCCATAGACAGGTCCAAATAACAAGTCAAGTTCTGGACTGTATGTATAATTTGGGTTTTCTAAAAGTTTTTCTAGCCCTTTGATTGAATGCTGGATTTTAGATAAACTTTTAAGTTCTTTTTTCATTTTATCTCTGTCAATTGTTAAGCCATCTTTCAGTTATAATAATATTTTGGTTTCTCTATAACTGTCTTTTTGACTATCATTCCAATTGTTTATTTGAATAGCAATTAAAATTCCAATTACTACAAGAATTATTTCGCCTATCGCGTAAATAAAATATTTACCAAAATTATTTTCAGTTAACAGTTTTTGGCGAATTTTTATAAAGAATTTTATCATTGGTTAGCGTTTGAGTGTAATGAATTAAACGCTTGGCATATGGTTTGTTACAAGTTTAATCAACTAATTTAGTAAACAAATCACAGATGGGAAATTCCAGCGGAATTTTCGTAAGTAAGCAAGAACTAGCAATTAATTTTATACGGTATTGTGCAACGTTTTTCATTCATAATCAGGTATGTTCAACCCTAAAATTAAATCTCTGTTTGCTGTTAAGATTCCATCTTTCATTTTGAGTTTGATAATTCCGGAACCACCTCTGTTTTGTTTAGATTCTTTAATTTCTTTTGTGAGAGTCGGGTCACTTTCAAAGAGATAACTATCAATGTAATACGGTATCGTATTTGGCTCTTTTACATAAATATGAATGTGTTCAGGTTCATGAACTTCTGGGTAAGGTGCTGGTCGGAATGTATAAAAAGTATATTTTCCATCATTACCAGTCTTTAGCCATCCTCGATATTGTCCATGCCTTTTTTCCCAGCCAATTGGTTCATTACTTGGCTGATAAATTCCGTTTCTGTCAACGTGATAAACATAAAGTAAAACATTTTCCGCTGGTTTCTTTCCGTCTTTTTGGAATACTGTTCCAGTTATTTTAATCTTGGGTTCGGTATCACGAAAACTAGGCAGAGTATCAGTAGATTTTAGCATTATGTTTAGCATTTTAAAATCCAAAGTAGCTTCGCAATCCTGGCAAGGACCACCAACAGTTTTTAAATTCCTCGAATTCGTTTGACCTTTGCATGAAAAAGTTAATAGAACAAATAATAATATTTCGAAGTATTTTTTCATTATCCTGTTTTTTAATGTTTTTATATATAGTTTGTTGCGTGTTTAGTCAACTAATTTAGTAAATATTTACTGACTCAATATATGGAGTGTTTTTATAATGTATTGGGGGTGTTTACAAAAAGATTTGATTTAACAAATATGAAATTTATTTACATATATTTGAAATATGGATAAAAATGAAGAAAAGAAAAAAAAGATTACCACTGGCATTATACGCTGGTGGCGCTTTATTATTGCTCCAGTTGTTTTGATTGTGACTCTGAGTATGTTTCAGGAAGGAACTTTTAGTCCTTTAAAAATACTAATCTTATTAATTTTAAGTGGTATTGTTTATCTGTTATGGAAGCGTAAAAGATTAAAATTTGACAGCAAAAATCTTTACATAAAGAGAGGAAAAGAAGAAACAAATTTTCCATTAACAAATATTATAAGTATTAAAAGAAGTAGCACTAAAGTAAACGGTGCACGTTATTGGATACTAATGTACTCAGATGAGATTAGACAAGAACGCACACTACGTTTTGATTCTTATTTTAATAAAGAATTTTTTGAAGCGGTTAGAAAGAAGAATCCAAAAGTTGTGATCTGGGAGCATCCTTTTTTCAATCACTAATAGATTTTATCATTCAGAAAGAATAAAAAGAGTTATTTCATAATAATATGTATTTTTTTCCTCTATATATTCCCATGTATAATAAAATATTGCGTATTTTCCTACTAAATCAGGTAATCCATTACTGTCTAGAGTCATATTTTCTTTATTCAAGTGATATTTAATATCGAAATCAGTTCCAATATCGACAGTAAGAACAACAAATGGATACACACCATCTTTAACATGTCTTATCGTACCAGATTGACGTGTGTCAATCATCGGACCAAACATTGATTTTCCATCAACTTGAAGATCATTTACATTATTTTTCGATTCAGAAGAAGTATAATAAAATGTTGCTTCTTTTCCGACTAAATAAGGTAATCTTCTTTCGTCTATAGTCATCTCTTCTACATTCAAGCTAAAGTCGATCCTCACTTTACGTTCTACAAAATTGACAGTAAAAACAAAAAATGGATACCCACGACCTTTTTCAATTTTTTCTATCATACCAACTTCAACTATTTCATCTTCCGCTTCTTCTTCCACGTAAATCCATTTTTTGTCTTTTTCTTCATCAAGGAATGCTGTTTTAATAATATATACGCTGCCCCATGGACCATCAATATACTGTGGTCGCTTTTCTTCGAAATACGTTAGTCTAAACCACTTTCCTAGAATTTCAGGATCAGCAACCCAACCTTGATTCTCAGAATTTACTGCAGGATCGCCTATGTCTAACTCTATTCCAAAATCACCAGGGATAGAACCACCAAAGCTTATCACTTCGCCTGATTCCTTTTCAAAACCAATGTGTACGGCATCTCCCAACACAAAATTTATAAATTTGGCTCTTAGGGCAATCTCACCCTTTGCAAGAAAATAAGTTTCAGTTTTTCTAATGGTATTGTCTGGAGCTTCTTTTTTAATATCAGTATCATTGTTTCTTGCCATAGTATCTAAAGCTATTTTTTTAATAGCATACAATGGTATAGAGTCATTGAGATAGTTTGGTTGTTTCTTATTGGTATACGTGATGTTAAACTCAAGTAAACTAAGGTCCTCATTAATGCCCCAACCGATATTAGATTCGTTTGTTTCAGATTCGTTTAGCTTCACTACAAAATCCAAGTTGTTCATTTCACAATCTTCAAAGTATATTATTCCACCGGAGTCTATTTCAAATATTAACGAATAGGGTGTATCATCCTTCATTTCATACCAATTAAACCTGGCAGTTATGTTAAACTCTTGTTCAGAAACTTCAGTCGCAAGAAGAGCCTTTTTAACTTGATTTTGTTTATCAGATTTTTGAGCGCAAGAGAACAGGAGCAAAAGACTTAACGTCCATATAGGTATATATTTCATAGTAGAATTTTTAGATTGATTACAATGGTTATTTTATAATATTTATTAGTTTTTACTATCTCAAATATAATAATAAATTATATACGGTATTTTGCGTAGTTATTTATTATTACAGATGCTATCTAAACTGTCCGTAATTCTTTCCAATTTTCTTGAACTTTTAAAGTCATTTCATTTTTCGAAACTATTTTTCGAAACTATTTTTTGAACTCATTACAAATTCTTTAAATCAGTAATTAATTTCACCATTCGGATTTGGAATAGCACTATTTATGTCAAATAGTTCTTTTGGCAATCTGAAAACAGAAGCGATAGAAAAAGCCACTAATA
>MDTF01004330.1_pt1 | contig 13154 bp, 25 predicted proteins | sample 811191 | NCBI WGS metagenome assembly MDTF01 (sample SAMN05326649, study PRJNA326480) | marine metagenome | isolation source: seawater | place: Southern Ocean | collected 2011
CGTAGTTAACAGTGGACCAATAACCGGACCAATACAACACTTTTAATGAGATGGTTGGCATACATATTACTACCGTTTAGTCTATTGGCACAAGAAGAGTACAACAATTGTGAAGATATACCTATACAAACCTATCAGGTAGACTATGATGTCAACAAAGAATACTTTTGGCAAATTTCTGCAGGTGAGATAACAGCCTCAACTGATAATTCTATTACTATTCAATGGCCCGACTCTGCTGGTACATATATTATTACTGTATGGACCACCAGGTTTGGCTGTGAAGGTGATACATCATCTCATACCATTAATATAGCCAATTGTAGGTACTCTCAGCTATTTTTTCCCAATTCTTTTACACCAAATGAAGATGGAATCAACGAGGTGTATGAAATTAAAGGCCGGAGTGCTTCTGAGATAGAATATATGGCAATATATAACAGATGGGGACAGAGAATTGTAGAATCTGATAAGAATATTGCTTGGGATGGTAAAAATTGTCAACCGGGTGTCTATTTAGTCAACATTTTTGTTAAAAACAACAGATATGTGCGTACCGTTACACTTATTAGGTAATTGTTAATAACTTTTAGGGATTAACTAGCCAGGATTGTCCGGAGTCAACAAAATTGGTTATATTTATACTATAAATAAATAACTAATACCAATTAAACTATGCCAAAAATCAAAAAATCTCCAATCTTCCAATACGGAATCGAAATCACAAAACCTCACTCAAAAGAAATGTACAGTCACAATGACCATGTTGCTGAAGAAATGAAGTCCAATATTAAAACTGCTTGGGCTAATGAAACGTTTCAATTTCATAAGACTGATGAATGGCCTTCAGATGATGGCTCTACAATACACACAATTCAGAGTAGTATATGTGCTACCGGTTTTGGTGATGGATTCACTATTGACGAAGTTCATACAGACTTTATGTCTAACTTGGATAATATGGCTAACTGGCAATTGCATGAAGAATACAGTTACTTGTCCTTTAAAAATGGTATAGTTCCAAGAACTAGATTTATGATGGTAGGATTTGAATGGCAAAAACATGATTATAGCTTCTGCACAGATATAGATATATCACCAATTGCTAGAATGGAAGAACAAACAAAAAATTTATAATATGGCTGCAGAAATAGTAGAAGAACAATTATGGGACCACTATTCGGAGCTACCGAATCCAGCATGGTATGAATTTAAAAAAACAAAAAATATGAATATTAGAATACACTTTGACACACTTAAAGATATACAACTTTCTTTAGGAGATTTTGAAATTGGAACACCTCGTTATCCAGAAGAAGCACTATCGCTAAGATTTGGATATTGGGAAGCAAGAGACTTAGAAAGATTAAACGAAATATTGCCGCATCATATTGCTGCAAAAGAAGTTCTTGTTGATGAAGATGAACATGGTAAGGAATTACTTCACTACATAATCAAGGCAGTATAATGAGACTATATAAAGACCAAACACCAAGCGATAAACAGTATAGCCTATTAACTGACTTAGTTACTGATGACATGCATGTGTCGTCTTTAGTATCTAAGATTGCCTTTGCAAAGAATCTTATTGGACAAGAAACTTTTGTATCATGGGATAACCTACTATGGAGTAGAAAATATCCTCTAGTTACTAAGCGAGAAGACGGATCATTAACAACTTCTCACCTTACGAAACACTGTTCATTTTTTGGAGTATACCAAATACTAGATCCTGCAAGTGGTAAATTTATAATTGTCTATATTGGAGAAAGCGGTAGTGGTGCAACCAAACAAGAGGGTGATAGTAAAGGAACATCCATAAAGGATAGACTGAATAGTCACTTTACAGATATAAGAGATGGAAAGCCAAAGTTTCTATCAATGTCAAGTAGGCTAGAATTACTTGAAGTTAGGTTTATGAGATTAGACAGAATAGTAGTTGCTTCGTTTGAGGCTTGGCTTATTAAGAAATATGAGCCTATTTGTAATTCAAAGGGTAAAATAACTATATTGTAATTGTTAATAACTTTTTGAAAATAACTAACCAGGATTGTCCGGAGTCAACAAAATTGGTTATATTTATACTATAAATAACAACAAATAACTAACTAAAAATTATCAAATGACAGATGCTCAAAACAATCAAATGCTTGCCAAAGCAAAACACATCCTTAAAGACGCTGGACTATTGGATGTAGTAACACTTTCTATCGAAGAACAACCAGGAGAAACTTCTTGGGGTACCCAAACAGTTTTAGTTGGATGTTACGAAGATGTTTATGGCAATTCAGTTCACACCGAGAAATTGGATCAAAACTTAACTGCACTTATGTTTACGGAATTCTTTACTCAAAGATCGGCTTGGATAAAAGCACCACATTCACAAAAAGCAGATGCAATGGATAAAGGTATCCATCCAGCATTCTTTACTGAAGAATACTTAAAGGTATATGCAAATGAAGAATTGATAATCTGTTCTAGAGATCTTGATATGGCTATGGCTAACGAATCTGAAAACATCCAGTAATATGAATTGTATAACTTGTAAAAGCATAATTAATACACAAAGAATACTTGCCCTTCCGAACACCAAAGTATGTGTTGGATGTTCAACAACAGAACAAGTTGGTTGTGTAGATATTACTTATCACAAAACTGGTAATACAATCCAAGTAATGGATAAAGCTTCTGCTGATAAAATAAATAAGCTTGCTCGTAGAGGTAATTTTGGAATTATGACCGGTATGAAAGGAGGTAGTGGAGGTGCAACCAAAACAAAACTTTCAGGTAGTGTAAAAGTTTGGCCTATTCCCACTGATGAAGATTATCAAGTTGCACTTAAAAAAATAGGCATGATGATAGATATGTATGATAGATCAAAATGTATTGAATACATAGAAGATCAGTATCACTACAAGCTAATCAATGCAACACACGCATTTAATCTACGTACTATTGTTGATACATTATTACCTACAATAAAACAAGTGGCAGTAAGCAGGCAAGAAGTAGATATCGACCCTGAAATAGCATATGCATTCAAGAATTGGAAAAACACAAAAGTATATAAATAAAAACTATGAGTAAAAAAAGAACACTAAACGAATTAAGACAAGTAAAAACATTTGGGTATGTAACTCCACGCCCTAAAACAGAATCTCACGGAAAGCTAGGAGGCAATTTACAAGATGTACACATGAGAGAATCAGTACATGATTATGAATATTATGATTCTGTAGCTCGATCTAGGATAGAGGTTCCTTGTTCAGCTGAGTTAGACATAGAATGGTCTAACGAATCTATATAACCTCGCTCCGGTCGTCTAATGGTTAGGACGCCAGGTTTTCATCCTGGTAATCGGAGTTCGATTCTCCGTCGGAGTACAAATAATTAACCTGGATTTTACCATGTCACAAAATTGTATTATATTTATATTATGAGTAAACAAACTGAAGATACACTTATGGCTGTATTTCTAGAGGTAGAAAAACTAGGACTAAAAAAGGAATTCGATGTTCAACTTGAAAAAATGAAGAAGCAATCGAAACACAAGTGGAAAGATATATCTTTCAAATATGAATATGCTTTAAAACGAATAAAAGAAAATCATGAAAACAATGAATGAATTAAGTACCGATCAAAAGACTGCTATTAAGGAAATTCTTAAAACAGCTGATAATGAAACTAGATTAATTGAACTAAAACAATACTTATCTGATTTTGCAGATACACTAGACTGTGATTATGCACAACTAGCATATAATATCTATATTGGAGACCTAATGGCTAACAATAACGACCCTAAACAAATATAACATGTATAACTTTAAAAGATTTTGCAGCACCAATATAGCTTTAATTTTCGCTATTATACTATTTTCAACCCTTTTTACCTTGATTGCAACAAAAGCTCCTCACGTTCCAGTTGAAAGAAATATAGAAATGTGGATACCTACAGAAGATGATATAAAATATCAAGACAGTATGTATACTATAATTACACAAACACAACAGCAACTTGACACGGTTAGACAAGGAATAAACCATATATTGTGGAAACTGGAAAGACTAGAATACTCAGATGGTGGATGGGATAGCATTAGATATAAAAAAGGTGGAGCTATTGATAAACGTAGGAATCCAGATGATTTTCAAGGTGAAATGGGATGTGGAGATACTATAAGTGTATCAGCCACAATGTATTATCCCGTAATTGGACAATGTGATGATACTCCAGATATTACCGCAGATCAAACAAAAATACCAAATGTAGATAGTTGTAGCCACCTTAACTGGATTGCAGTAAGTCAAGACTTATTATGGTTTAATGGTGGACCAATAAGATACGGAGACACAGTCTATGTTGTAGCAGGGCACAAAACAGGTACTTATATCGTTAGAGATGCTATGAATCCACGATTTAAGTTTAAAATAGACTTTTTAGAGTCAGTAGGAACGGATCTATATAGCTTTGATGATGTAAAGCTACTTATTAACTCATAAATTGTTAATAACTTTTTGAAAATAGTTAACCAGGATTTTCAGATGTCAACCTTTTTGGTTATATTTATACTATAAATAACAAATAACAAATACATATGCTTAATTTACTAAAAGAAATTATCAACCTCGTTAAAGAGGATCCAGCTGAAACTCTTGGCTCACTATTTACAATCTGTCTTATTTTTGGAATGTTCTACGTTTCAATGTGGATATTTTACTAACCTAAAATTTACCATTTAATGACTAATTCACCACTTAACTATATTTATATATATGAAGATACTATATAATATACTCGCAATTGTTCTAGGAGTTGTCCTATGCTTTACCCTGATGCCTGCAATGATCTTAATGATTCAAATATGTTTGATAATATTATTTCTATTGTGTGAAATATTGTTACTCCCTATTTGTATCGCTATGATATACATGGCATATCAAAAAGTTAAAGAAAGGTCAGAAAACTAATAACTAAATAATACATAAACTATGGAAAGCTTTAATTTCGATAAACTTGACAGCTCCAACGAGCAACCTCTTAATGAACTAATACAACAAGTGCAATATGATACCTTTAATTCAGCGTATGAATGTATTAAAGAAATGGGTGTACAGTTTTTAGTTGACAAGGGATCTAAAAAACCTAAGTATATTATAAAAGGATTAATAGAATACTTTCAACATCCAGATCGTGAAGAATACGAAAAATGTGCAGTATTAGTAAAAGCTGCTAAAAGTTATGTAAGAATTAAAAAAGATTCAACAAAACTAAAAAAAAGTGTTAAATAATTTTTTATTGTCATGAATTTTTGTTATATTTTTGATAAAAACATAAATAATTGTTTTACAATAAAAAAATAACCTTGTGTTAGTAAACCACTTACGGAAACTAATATAATAGGATAGGAAACGGAGATCGCTGAAAATCCAATAAAAAGAGTAAGCATTATAAATAGCTTGTGGCTTAACCACTAAAATAACTATGAGCAATCATAAACACAAATTTTCAAAAGCAAAAACAACAAGTCACAATCAAAAGAAACCATTTGACCCAAACAAGTACGGTAAACTATGGGGAAATATTGGATTCGAATTAGCTGATAAGCAAGCACATGTTGAACAAGGTACCCAACCTATTATTGGATTCTTATGTATAGATAATAGAAAGATTGGAATTACTTGGTCTGAAACTAATAGAATTATTGAGACAATGGCTGATGCACAACATAGGCACAATGTAGCAAATAGATTAGGCATGTTAGAAAAAGGACTAGGTACACCAAGAGATATCAAGTTTAAGCAATATGATACTGATGGTAAGGTTATTGCAACAAATATAAAAGAATAAAAGAGAAAAGTTATGGAAACAATTTTAAGCGGATTATTAGGTATAATGGTAGGAGGTGCAGGAGTAGGTATATACTTCTTTAGAAAAAACTCTGAATTATATTCTCAGGTATTAGACAAACAAACAATTATTAAGTTAATTAAAGATCACATGGCTATAGCTGATAAACCTAAACCAAGAAGGAACTACAGAAGAAAGACTAATAAAAGTACTGTAAATAAAACTACAAAAAAAGTAGTTTAATCAATCAGAACTTTATATTTATTCTATATAACGATTGGCACTGCGGGCCAGTAGGTTATAAGTTAAAACTAAGTTTAACAAATTAAAATTATCTAAGGAGATTATTATGACAACACTAAGAGTAAACACGCCTTTCGGCACAAGACTATTCCCAACTGATTTATTATTTAAGAATTTTTTCGATCAAGCTTCAGCTTTTGAGACTAATGTAGACAGGAAAATAAACCATCCAGTAGACATTATCTATACAGAAGATGCGTTAAAATTTGAAATAGCAGCAGTTGGATTGAATAAGAAGGATATAGATCTTTCTATTGAAGATGAAACTACGTTAAAAGTTTCATATACTAAACCAACCATCGAAACTAATGATTCAGAAACAGATGCAGGAACCTATATACATAAGGGAATTGCAAAAAGATCTTTTGATTTAGGATGGAAGATTAGTCCCAAGTTTGATTTAACAAAAATTACGGCAAAAATGGAAAACGGACTTTTAGCAATACAAGTTCCTGTTACACCAGAAAGTAGGCCAAAAACAATAGCAATTAAATAGGTTACATAAACAATTAAAAACTGGCCCGCAAGCTAATGGTTATTATGAATATATATTACAATGGAGACCAACCTTATCACGTAGTTCGAACACTACCAGCTAGCGCTTTCGATCCAAGAAAGTATGGTATTAATAGAACTGATGAACAAGCATTTATGATGATACTTCAATTATGGAGAGACGATCATCATTGTGACCATGTTCTTAGAAAAGGAGACGACTTCATGTTATGTAGAACCATTACAGAAGCTGTAATTGACGATAGTAAAATTAATTTTGGAAGATAAATAATATCGTTTAAACACGATATTTATAATTGATCGTTAGTAGTTATATTAGCTACTCAATTGGACGAGGGTTCGATACCCTCCACCTCCACTCAACGGACTATATTCATTTAGATATAATATGGTCCTCGGTGATAAACTATATTCAATTGAATATAATGGGGGTGACTGGATTTGACATTGAGATAAGGATATAATGAAGATCACGCACTAACTGGCGAACAAGTTGAACTAGCGATGGCTGCCTAATTAGGTACCCAAAGCAAACGGTAAAAAGAAGCCATGTCGTATAAGCTTCGGAGGTTGGAGGTATAGTATAGATGAAGGTAATTAGGAACTCTCCCTTCAAGTTTTGTCTGCGTCTGAGACGTCACAGATAGCTAAAAGAGTTCAGCTGGGTTGGGATGGAGGATAAAAAGAAAAATATGATGAATAAAACTTGGTTAATAGATGATGTATTGGATGTTTCTTCTGATTTTTGGAAGTATAAAGACAAGTACGAAATTGATAGTTTGTTGAGTAGAATATCTCCTCTTCAAACCAATAATCTATTTAAGATAATTAATAAAGATCCTGTATTAGACCAATTTTCAGAGTTTGTAGACTTTTTCTCTTCAATGACAAAGGATCAACTAGATGATTATGTTGATTTTATTGAAGATAATGAAGTAGAAATAATGTCTGATCAAGTTTGGAGAATGGTAGATGAACAAGATCAAAAAGAATTATTTACAAAAGATTCAAACATATTTGATTCTTGGTGGAATTCGCTGCACCACTCAGAAATAGAATACTATATGACTAGAATTGTTGAAAACCAAAGGTTGGTTGAACCTAAAAAGATTTTAGAGTTTGTTAGAAAGCTAAAGGTAATTACTGATGGCAAAAAGAAAAGAAATCTAAAATATTATCCTTTACCAGCTGGAAAATATTTAACAGTACAGTTAGTTGGAGACAAATTAGCAATAAGCAGCAAGGATGTAAAAAAGCTTGATGATGTAAAGGATTTATTAGTGTCTAGAGGAAATTATTTTCTAGAAGAAAGATATAAAATTAGTCCTAACGGAGATAAAATTTTTACATATTTATTTATAACAAAAAACATTTAATTAAGTTACAAGAGAAAATTATGAAAAACAAAATAGTAGTAGAATTAGCATTAGAAAGAGCTAGTCAATTAGCTTACAGTTTAGAAAACGCATTAAGAGCAAGCAAAGCAGACTATAAATACACTTTAGATAGTGTTGTTAAGTTAAAAAACTTAATAAAAAAAGCTGAGGATAGAGTAAGATTAGAGCATGAAAGCTAGGATACTTCCATTATTTATTACGTTATCAGCATTAGCTGTATCAGGTTCAGCCGCATTTTATTCTGTATATGGATTGAGTAAACTATTTGCTGGAGCAAGCCTACAGGTAATTATAATGGCAGGTTCATTGGAATTCGCAAAATTGGTTGTAGCTTCTCTTTTATATCAATATTGGGATACTATAAATAAGTTATTACGAGCCTATTTGGCAGTTGCATGTTTTGTTCTTATGATTATAACTAGTGGAGGTATATATGGATTTTTATCTGGAGCTTATCAATCAACAGCAACACAATCGGAATTACTTGATAAGTCCCTTGTAATATTAAAACAAAAACAGGTTAGATTTGAAGAGTCCAAAACTGATCTTAAATATGAAAAAGCCGGCTTAACAACCTCAATTTCTAATTTAAGAATATCTCTTTCTAACCCAGCCCAAGTACAATATGTTGATAAAGAATCAGGCCAGCTAATTACTACAACCTCATCATCAAGTAGGCGAGCACTACAAAAAGAATTGTCTAGAACTATAGATGACAGGAATAGTATAAATACTAAGTTAGTAGCAATAATTGATTCTATTACAAAAACAGATATGGCAATGTTGAATAAAGAAATAGACAATGAAGACCAACGTGAACTAGGTCCACTGAAATACCTAGCAGAAACAACAGGACAGGATATGGGAGTAGTTGTTAATTGGTTTTTATTAATGATTGTGTTTGTATTCGATCCATTGGCAATAGCATTGGTTGTTGCAGCGAACATGGCCTTTGCTCAAATAGAACCTAAAATTAAGATGTCTGTACCAAAAGGAATGGAATTTAATAAGCCATATAGTCAATCAACTGAATCACTAATTGCAAGACATAAGACTAAATTATCTAGTGAACAAATGAAAATAGAAAAGGAAGACTTAATAATGGATGATTTGGAGGAGCCAAGAAATCCGTTACAATTTAAAGGACCATTTGTAGTTGAAAAGTCAACAAGAGCCGGAATACATAGAGATGATATATATGGTGAAGATGGTCAAATTAAAAGAGGAATATAATGGAAAACCCTGAATATTTAGTAGAATATATACCTGGATCTGCATGGAATGAGCGAAAAGGTGTACTATACCGCCACATGGAATGTCGTGTTTGCGGTCAATTATCAAAATGCAGTGAAGAAACTACTGCAGTAACATGTCATGTTTGTGTATCGGAATGTTTAAATGCACAATTTGGAGGACCAGAGCTTTTAGGAAAAACATCAACTGGTCGGCCAAGAGGTTGGAGATGGATGGCAGAATATGTTGATAAAGATGGAACAGTATATCATAAAGGAGAAGAACAACCAGCGTTAAAAGGATCCTTAAAGCCTAGTGAAATAAAAGACAGTGGAAACAGGCTAAATAAGAAAGACAAACTAAAAATAAAACAAGAAGCAGGAAGCAGGTTATTTAAGCTTAAGAAAGAATATAAAGGCTTAAGATGGAAAAAAGATAAAAAGGTTTTTGAAAAACACATTAAGTACGAGACAAGAATTCTAGCAGGAAAATTTCCTAGAAAATTCAACGCAAACGAGTACCTAGAAAAAAAGTATTAGATTATTTTACCGTTTAAAATATTTTGTTTATATTATACTAATCAATTAGATAATATGGAGAACTTATGTGTTAATAAATATGCAAAACAAGCTAACTTATAGTAGAGGTGAATCTACAAAGGAAGCAAAGGTTATAGAATTTACATTACCAAAAGATATGACATGTCACGAGTTTAAGATTATGTGTATAAGAATGGCACATGCCATCGGATACCATGAAACATCTGTGCGAGAAACTTTTGGTAAGATAAAAGATACAAATTTAGAAAAAGACAAAAAACAATTAAAAATAGAATTATTATTTGACTAATATGGGAATATACGAAGAAGAACGCGAAATGCCAGGAAAAGAAGTAGACACAATAACTACGGATTTACCGCAAAAAGAAACCAATTCAAGATGGGAAGAATCAGATAGAGGAGTTTGGGTACCAGAAAGTGTTGTATATTTAGTAGGTGAAATTGCTGAATATACATTGTTTGACTTTATGACTCGTATTAGAACTGTTATTAGAGAACGAGATGATAAGTATAGCGAAGAATCTATAAACTTAATTATCAATTCACCTGGTGGTGATGTTTCTGAAATGTTTGGTATGATTGATTTTATGGACTTAATAGATACTAAAGTAAATACCATATGCAGAGGATCAGCACAATCAGCTGGAGCTATTATATTAGCATGTGGAACAGGAAAACGAGCTGCATCTAAACATTCAACTATAATGTTTCATCAAGGATCTACTTTTTCACAAGGAAAATTATCAGACGTAAGAGCAGGTTTAGAATATTCAAAGGCTGTCGAAACTAAGATATATAACCTTTTAGGTGAAAAAACAAAAAAAGATGCAAAATGGTGGGAAGATAAAATGAAATCTGATTTTTATTTAACAGCAGCAGAGGCCTTAGACTTAGGTGTAATTGACGTAATAGGATAACTATGAATTTAACAGAACAACAAATAGCAGAAAACTGGGAACAGTTAACAGGTAAAATATCAACAACCTTTTCAGGAGATAGATTAGAAAATTTAACTAATTTATATGATACCTTAAAGGATCGAATGATGTTTGCTCCAGCATCTGGAATAGAACATTTTCATAATTGTTTTATTGGTGGATATGTTGACCATGTACTAAGAGTAATGAAGTGCTCAGCTACATTATATAAAACATGGAAAGACATGGGAGCTGACATGAGTGGTTATACAATAGAAGAACTAGCCTTTTCAGCGCTTAATCATGACTTAGGAAAGGTTGGAGATGTTGAAAATGATTATTACGTACCAAATCCAAGTGAATGGCATAGAAAGAATCAAGGAAAAGTTTACAATGTCAATCCTGATATACAAAACATGACAGTACCACATCGTAGTCTATGGTTACTACAAGAGTTTGGTATTAAATATACTCAAAACGAAATGATTGCAATAATGACTCATGATGGATTATATGATGATGGAAATGCGGCATATTTAAAAACTTGGGACAAAGATAGAAAACTTAGAAATCATATGCCATTATTGTTACACCAAGCAGATCATATGGCATCAATGATAGAATTTGAAATGTGGAATAGAGGAGGAGTAAAAGCTTCAGCTCCATTAGTTAAAAATTCAGCACCTACATTTAAGAAAAAAGCTCCTAAAATATCAACAGCAAATGATAATGCCCAAGATTTATTTAAGGACTTATTTGGAGACGTTAAGTGATAATCACAATTATCATACTATCAATGTTGTGTATTTTTCTTGTATATTCTATCTTTAATGTAATTAAAAAGCTGGAGCTTCACGAAGAAACACTAGAAGAAACTGATAAATTGTTGTTGTCTACTAGAGAAGAATTGCATACAGTTATAGATAAAATGCGAAAAATTGACCACAAAGGAATATTTGAAAATGATGATGAGGTTGGTCAAACATTCAAACAAATAGTAGGAATAATTGAAGGCTTAGAGAAATTGTAATGGAATTAGAAAAAGAATTATCACCAGTAGAATTGTTTTATAGAAACTTGAAAATACAACAAGACGAAGAAGAAAGAATTGCAATTTTAGCTGCCAAAGGAAAGCGAAGAGGTAGACCTAGGAAAAATAAAATGTACTTTACGCCTATAACCGAAGCAGCTATAATAGCATATAATGCTGATCCAAATTATAAATTAAGGAATAAGGTATTCAATGAACACATACACAGGGCTCTAGATAAACTTTCAGAAAATATTATTCATACATTTAAGTTTTATTATTTTGATTATGGTGCTAGAGAATTAAAACAAGAAGTTGTTGCATTTATGTTGGAAAAATTACCAAAATTCCAAGAAGGAAAGGGTAAGGCTTTTTCATATTTTAGTATTGTTGCTAAGAATTATTTAATTCAAAACAATAATAAAAACTATAAAGCAATGAAAGAAAAAGCGCCTGTATTAGCAATAGATACACAGCGAGACGTTACAAACGAGGAAATGAAAAAAGACTTTAATGACCAAAGAGCTGCATTTATGGAGGCCTTCATAGACCACTATGATAAGCAAATACCGAAGGTTTTTAAGAGTGAAAGAGATCGAAAAATAGCGTATGCGGTTATACAATTATTTAGAGAACGAGACAATATAGAAAATTTTAATAAGAAAGCACTGTATATTATGATTAGAGAAATGACAAACACTAGAACTCAGTACATAACGAAGGTTGTCAACATAATAAAAAAGGAATATTCAGATACTTTCCAAAAATATCAAGAAGCTAAGGTTAATATCTAGACGAAAAGTTTAGTATATTTAATCTTGAACACGGTCAATAGTGGCCACAAAACGTTACTAGCATAACAAATAAAAGAGGAGAAAATTTATGAAAAATTTATTTTTAACAGTAGTACTAGCTTGTGCAACAATGTTTGCAGGAGCTCAAAACTTTATGGTAATTACTACCTATAATGCACCAGAAGATGGAGCAGATTTCGAGTTAGAAAGCTTGACTGACAATATGGGTATCGGATATGTACTAAACGATACTTGGACTGTTGGACTAATCGCTGCAGGTGAAGATTCAATTGGCGACAAGAACTATGATGTTTTTGGTCGTTACAACTGGAATGCAAACATGTATGTTTCAATTCAGGCACCAACTGAAGAAATGATGGACAACCTAACAGTAGGTTTAGGTTACTCATTTAAAGCGTGGAAAGGTTTATACATTGAACCAAATTACACAATGGGTCTTAAAGAAGACGCAGCAGGAGATAGAGAAGGTACGTTGAACTTAGGTTTAGCTTACCGTTTCTAATTAATTAACAATTAAGTCAATGCTAGTGAC
>MDTF01001382.1_pt1 | contig 13153 bp, 12 predicted proteins | sample 811191 | NCBI WGS metagenome assembly MDTF01 (sample SAMN05326649, study PRJNA326480) | marine metagenome | isolation source: seawater | place: Southern Ocean | collected 2011
ACAATAAACAAAATTTAAAAAAAAAATATGATATATTATTCATGTCTTCTTACAGAGCTAACAGTCACATAGATCCAATCAATTATTATTATGCCAGTAGCAAACTTTTTATGGTTGATACGTACTTATCCTACAAAAAAGTTGCAGACTATTGCGATTTAAAATCTAAAAAATTAGCAGTTGCACTTTCAAGCAACCGAAAAGACAAAATTCATAAAATAAAAAGAGAAGATGAAGTAAAATTTTTCAATGGTATAAATAAAAATTATTACACAGAAGTTACCGATTGTTTTAACCTAGCAAATCAATCAAATTTGATAATTGTAACTCATTCTACATTAGGAGTGGAATTATTGAATTTGGGATACAAAGTGCTCTTTTTAAACAATTTTTCTAATTCAGGATCTCTGCATCTTTTTGAAGAAAAACCCTCAACAGGTAAATTTTGGATAAACAATAGTCAATTAAATGGTTTGAATGAAAAAATTACAGATCTAATTAAAATAAGTAATGAAGAATATGAATCACTAGTCAAAAATGAAAATATAATTAAATATTATGATAAAAATAACTCTCAATTAACAGATTTAATAAATAAGCATGCATAATTTAAAAATAAAAAACAAAATTTTTATAATTGTTCAGGCAAGATTGAACTCAACACGACTACCTAATAAAATCCTCAAAAAAATTTCAAAGAAATCTTCTCTTTTATTTTTATTAGAAAGATTAAAAAAAGTTAAATTAGCAGAAACTTTTGTAGCTATTCCAGCTAACAAAAAAAACTATAAATTAAAAAAAATTCTTTCCAAAAATAAAATAAATTTTTTTTCTGGCTCAGATAAAAATGTTTTAAAGAGGTATTATCAATTAAGTGATTCTATTAATGCAAATATTATTGTTCGCATAACATCAGACAATCCATTCTCTGACCCAAAGTTAATTAACAATTTTATAAAAATTTTTTTAAAAAATAAACTAGATTATTTAAGCAATAACCTAATGCCAACTTTTCCTAAGGGGTTTGATATTGAAATTTTTAATCACGCAGCATTGAAAGAAAGTTTTTATAAAGCTAAAACAAATTACGAAAAAGAACATGTAACACCTTATATAAGAAAAAAAAAATCATTTAAAAAAATGAATATTAGGTTAAAACAAAATTTTCATGATATTAGAGTCACTCTAGATTATAAAGAAGACCTACAAGTGATCAGAAAAATACTTAAAGAAAAAAAAAATACCCTTTTAACTTGGAAAGATATTATAAAATTACATTCCACTAAACCAAAAATTTTTAAAGAAAATAAATTTAGAACTTTAAAATCAAATCAAAATTTTAAAAAAGAAACAAATAATTGGATTTCCAACAATTATGTTAACAAATATTACAATTAATTAATTTATATTTAAATTTTAATGTATTAAATTAGATATAAAATTATAATAAATAATCATGAAAATTGTTGCAATTATTCCAATAAAAAAAAACTCTGAGAGAATTAAAAAAAAAAATTTTAAGATTATAAACGGCAAACCTTTTTATAGATTTCTTTTAGACAAGTTAAAAAAATGTAATTTTGATGAAGTCTATATTGATTCTGATAGCGAAATAATAAAAAACTATTGCAACAAAAATAATTTTAAATTCATATCTCGCTTAAAAAAATTGTCTGGTAACAATGCAAATGGTAACGATTTAATCAATTATCACCAAAAAATTATTAATGCTGATGTGTATTTTCAATTATTTGTAACAGCACCCTTACTATCAGTAAGTACGATTAATAAATGTATTGATATTATGAAAAAAAATAACAAATTTGATTCAATTCTGACGTCTAGATCTTTATACACTTGGTTTTGGTTTAAAAAAAATCCAGTTAATTATAATCCTAAAATTTTGCCAAGAAGCCAAGATTGCAAACCCGTTATCCAAGAAACCACAGGTTTGTATGGCATTAGAAAAGCGGCACTTAAAAAGTTTAAAGCTAGAATTGGAAATAAACCATATTTTTATGATGTTCCATACCAAGAAGCTTTAGATATAGACGAGTTAATTGATCTTCAGTTATTAAAATTTTTAATAAAGAATAAATAAAATCAATACCTGCACGACCAATGAAAAATATTAATTTAGGAATAGCGCAAACAAAGTCCGAATACTTTTTTATGAAAGAGTATTTAAAAGAAAAAAAAAATTTAGCATGGCTACCTTTAAATTTAGAAATGTTCTTGTATTATAAAATAAATAAAATAAGTTACATTAATCCAAATAATCTGTTCAAAAGTAAGGACCATAAAATTTTAAATATTTTAATAGAGAATAATTTAAAAAAAATTAACTTTCACAAAATAAAAAGTAGCGCCCTTAAAGAAAGAGCAAAAGGTATATTTAGAAAGTACATTAATTCAATTATGTTTTTTATAACAATTGTAGAAAATATAAAAAAAAAAAATAAAATTGATAATTTTTTTGTTTCGGGGTGGGATTCTTTTAATTTTAAAAGTAAAAAAAATAATTTTTTTATATCTAGCATATGCAGTGATATTTATGAAAATACAGAAACTTTAAAAAAAGGGTATTTAGAAAATACTCCTGTAAGTAATTATACATACTTCTTAAAAAACAAAATTTCATTTTTTAAAAATTATGTTATTTTAAATAATCTAGGATATAATTTTACAAGATTTATTGTCCCATTTTTTAAAAAAAAAATTAAAATACTAGTAATTGAAAAACATTCAATCAATTTCATAAAAACTTTTTTATTTAAGCTAGTTGGTGTAAATTTTGTAACACTTAAAAAAAAATTTTATAAAAAAGAAAGTAAAATAAATTTACCTTTAATTCACTATAAATACAAAAAATTTGATCTCTCTAAACTTTTAAACACACGTAAAGATAAAATTGAAATTGAAATAAATGATTTAATTGAAAAATTTAAACCCCTTAAAAAATTCATAAATAAAAATAACCCTTTAATGCTACTTAGTAATCATTCTCGAGGTTTAAGTGGCATGATTTGTGAAAATCTTCATGAAAAGAAAATACCAACTATTCTTATTAGCCATGGAACATTATCTAAAGGAGATAAAATCTCAGATAAAAATTATCAGAAAATAATTGCTGGGGAATTAGTTAATAGTTCTACTGAATATTTATGCTCACAAACAAAAATTACTAAATATTCACTTAAAACAATTGAATTCAAAAAAAAAAATCTCGATGTAGGAAATATCATATTTAATAATAAAAAATATATAACAAAAAAATCTAATATACTTTATGCGGTTACCGCAAGAGATTTTGTTAATATGCAGTTCCATGGGATAGAGACGTATTTTGAAATTTTTACAAATCTTGAATATTTAAATAAAATTCAAAAAAAAATAGACTCTGATATTTTAGTCAGTTTGCACCCCAATATAAGACACTTAAAAAAAGATTTTATAAAATTATTTAAAAATATAAAATTTTACTCAACAAAAATAGATAATTTATTAAGCAGAAGCTCAATATTAATAAGTTACTCCTCAACCGTCATAGAAGAAGCAATTTGTTCTAAAATACCTGTAATTTTATTTGATCAGTGGAATAGATATATTCATTGTAAATCAGAAAAAAACTACAAAAAAAAAAATAGGCCTGTATATTATTTAAATAATAAAAAAAATTTATTAACAACCATTAATACAATTTTAAGTAGTGATAATATATTATTCAACGATTATATAATAGATGGCTCGCCAAAACAGAATATAAAAAAATTAATCAATAAATTTATATAAAAAAATCAATGAAAAATAAAAGAGAAGTAGCAATTATTGGCGGAGGAATTACAGGCTGTGTGGCCGCATTATATGCAGCAAAAAAAGGACATAAAGTAATTTTACTTGAAAAGAGCAGCTCTTTAGGAGGCATACTTCGTGACACTAAAAATAAAAATAATATTTATTTTAATGCTTGTCAATATTTGAGTAGCAACGAAACCTGGTATAAAAATTTAATAAAAAATAATTTTGATATAGATAATTTTAGTCATCATAAAGCAACTTACACTAAAATATTTGATGAAGAAAATTTTGAAAAAGATATTGCTGGACCGGTGATTAACCAAAAATTAGAATTAGAAATTAAAAAAAATTTTAAAAAAAATAATAAATCTCTTCTGGATAGATTACAATTATATCCTAATTCAATATCAATTAATTTAAAAAAATGGCTCGAAAATATAGGGCTTAAGGCAGAAAATCTTTCCTGGGATTCAGGAAATGGTCTTGCGATAGGGAGAATTTTCCCAAGAAAAAATTTAGACTTGATCAAAAGAAATAAAAAAAAATCAAAGTTATATGATGAACTTGTAGGCTTAAATAGAAACGAAATGAATTTTAGTAATATAGACGCCGCTTTACCTAAATACGGATATAATTATTTCTTTTCAAAATTTTATAAAAAGTTAATTGAAAATAATGTTACTGTACACCTCTCAACCCCTGTACAAACTATTTGGAAGTCTACACAAGTTAATATTAAATTTAATAATAAAGAAATTTTACCTCATAAAGTTATTTGGACAGGTAATCCTACTGGATTGGTTAAAAGTTTTGGTTTACCATTACTTGAGTCACAACACGTAAAAGCAAAACATTTTTTTTATGAGTTTAAGGGAAATTTAAAAAATAATATTTATATACAAAACTATTCTTTTACTAATTTAATATTTAGAATTTTTTTCTATAAGCTTAATAAAAAAAATAAAATTACCATCGAAACTTTATCAGATAAAATATCGTCTTCAGATATTAAAAAATCTTTAAAATTTTTTATTAAGAAGTTAAATTACAATTTTGATTTAAAAAGCCATGAATTTACAGAAATTCAAAAAAAATATATAATTATTTCAAAAAAGGATAATAAAATCTTGAAAACATTTATAGATAGAACAAAAAAAACCAATCTCATTCATGGCAATTGGTTAGAATATGGACGCGACAATAAAATTAATTATGTTTTAAAAAAAATAGATGAAATTAAATAAATGAAAATACTTATAATTGGAGGTAGTGGATTTATTGGATCGCATGTTGCCGATGTACTTGCCAAATATAATTATAAAGTTACAATTTTTGATATTAAAAAACCTTCAACTCTTTTTAAGAATCAAAAATTTGTCAAAGGAGACATATCTAACATAAAAAAATTAACAACATCTATAAAAAAAAATAAAATAGTATTTAACTTCGCTGCAATCGCTGACATAGATGAAGCAAAAACAAAACCAAACAAGACTCTAGAAATTAATATTAAAGGAACTTTAAATTTATTAAGTATATGCTCCAAATATAAAATTAAAAGATTTATTCAAGCTAGTTCGATTTATGCCGATAGTCATGAGGGTGGTTTCTACGCGATAAGCAAGCGAGCTTCAGAAGATTATATTCAGGAATATAAAAAAATTTTTGATTTAAATTATACAATTTTAAGGTTTGGTTCGTTATATGGCGAGAGAGCTGGCCCCACGAATGCAATACAAACTATTCTAAACAACGTGAAATATAAAAAAAAATTAGTTTACAGAGGGAGTAAAAAAGCACGTAGAAAATATATTAATGTTAAAGACGCTGCTTTAGCCTGCCTAGAAGTTTTAAAAACAAAGTATAAAAACAAGTGTTTAACTATAGTGGGTAAAAAGACTATTAGAATATCATCAATTTTTAAATTTTTATCCAATAATCTTGATATAAAAAAAATAACTTTCTTAAATGAAAAAAATACTAGTCATTACGACATTAAACCATCACAATATAAAATTAGAAAAAGCGAAGTATTAACAATAAAGAATCATGAAAATTTTTTTAATTACATAAAAAAATTAATTGAGTTAAAATAAATATGATAGTTGCACTAATGATAGGAAGAAAAGGAAGCAAAGGATTTCCAAGAAAAAATATACTAAAAATTAAAGGTAAACACCTATGCGAATACCCAATTATTGCTGCTAAAAAAACTACAGAAATTAAACGTATTTTTATATCTACAGACTGCCCGATGATAAAAAAAATTACAAGAAAATACAATCCTTCATTTTTATTTAGACCAAAAAAATTAAACTCTAATCGAGCTCTTGGAGAAGATGTATTCAAAGATGCTTTTTTACGAATTCAAGAAATTTTAAAAAGAGAAAACAAGAAATGTAAAATGATAGTACTGTTAATGGCAAACGCAGGTACAATTAATTCTAAATTGCTTAAAAAAGGAATTAATATTTTAAAAAAAAACAAAAAATATGACTCTGCTATAACAACGTCAGTGTACAATATGTGGAGTCCAATTAGAGCAAGAACTTTAAAAAATGGTTATTTAAGACCATTTGTACCATTTAAAAATTTTGGAAAAGAAACAGAAATAAATTGTGATCGTGATGCTCAAGGAGATGTTTTTTATGCAGATATGTCTGCCTCCATAGTTAGGCCGTATTGTCTTGAAAAATTGGATAATGGTTTGTTGCCTCAAAAATGGATGGGGCAAAAAATTGCACCAATAATCAATGAGGCAGGTTTTGATCTTGATTTTGAATGGCAAGTCCCGCAATTAGAATACTGGTTAAAAAAATATGGAGAATAATAATAAAACATATCGAAAAAAAGACAGCTTTGTTTCCTTTAAGAACACAAAAGGAACCAGTCTTGACGAAGCAGAAAAAAAATTAATTGAAATATTAAACAGTGAAGATAATATTTCTTCATACGATAACGCAGACAAAGATATTCTTAAAAGAATTTTACAAGATTTGTTGAATCCACAAAACAAGAAAAATCAAAATTGTTTTTCGCTAAAAAAGAACACATTAGCAGAATTAAATTCTTTTGAAAATGATCGTGAAATCACAACCTATCTTGTACACAGATATAGATATGAAATTTTTCCCGTAACAAAAGAGATACATACTTTTCCACCACTAGTACAAATTGAACCATCTTCAATTTGTAACTTTCGTTGTGTTTTTTGTTTTGAAACAGATAAATCTTTTTCTGATAAAAATAGTGGTCACATGGGAACGATGAAACTTGAAATGTTTAAAAATATCATTGACCAAATCAAAGGCAAAGTTGAATTTGTAACATTGGCATCAAGAGGAGAGCCCCTTATAAGTAAAGATATTAATAAAATGATTGAGTACACGTCTGGTAAATTTTTAAATTTAAAAATTAATACAAATGCATCTCTTCTAAATGAAGAAAAATCCCATTCAATATTATCTAGTAACGTTAAAACAGTAGTTTTTTCAGCTGATGCAGCCGATGAAGACTTATACAAAAAATTACGTGTTAATGGTAACTTAGCCAAAACATTAGAAAACATAAAAAATTTTATTAAAATTAAAGAAAAACATTACCCAAAAAATAAAGTTATAACGAGAGTTTCAGGGGTAAAGTTTAGTGATAAGCAAAACTTTGAAGAAATGGAAAAATTATGGGGAAACTTAGTCGATCAAGTAGTATTTGTTGACTATAATCCGTGGGAAAATAGCTATCAGAAAGAAACAAATGAAATTACAGAACCATGTTCTGATCTTTGGAGAAGACTTTTCGTTTGGTGGGACGGTAAAATCAACCCATGTGATGTTGACTATAAATCTTTATTATCTGTAGGAAATATTACTGAAAATAATATTGACAAACTATGGTCTTCAGACGCCTACCAAAATCTACGAACAATGCATTTAAAAAAAAAGAGAGCAGGCATCAAACCTTGCAACGCATGCACAGTAGTGTAATTAACAAATTTTATTAAATGTCAAACATAGCAATTTTAAAAAGAAATCTACCAGAAAAAGAATCTCGATTTAATTTTTTAAGACTAGACAAGAATGAAAGAGTATCTAGATTTGAATTAAGTTTTTTAAGACATTTTAAAAATAATTTAAAATCAGAACATTTTACAGCATATCCTGAATTATATACATTTTATAAAAAAATTTCAAAATTACACAATCTGAAACCTGATTATTTTTTAGCAACAAACGGAATTGATAATGGTCTTAAGTCTTGCATCGAAACATTTTCTAATAATGAAAAAACCGTTATTATTTTAAAGCCTACTTTTGCGATGATAGAAATTTATTGTAAATTATATAAAAGAAAATATTTTTCAATAGGTTATAAAAAAAACTTTGAGTTAGACTTTGATTTAATTTTGAAGAGTATTACCAAAAAAATTAGTTTAATAATAATTTCAAATCCAAATAGTCCAACTGGAACTTTAATAAATAATGAAAAATTAGAAAAAATAATTTTAAAAGCCAAAGGAAAAAATATCAAAGTTGTAATTGATGAAGCATATTTTGGTTTTACAAAAGCAACAGCCATCAAATCAATAAAAAAACACAATAATGTAATTGTTCTAAGAACGTTTTCAAAAGCTTACGGCATAGCAGGGCTCAGAGTGGGATACATAGCGTCTGCACCAAAAAATATATTAGCACTTAAAAGCTGCAAGCCTATGTACGAACTTAATTCACTTGGCATTTTGGCAGCTAATATATTGCTGGATAATAAAAAATATTATAAAAATTACATCAAATCAGTAACAATAGGAAAAAAATATCTTATAAGTTTTTTAAAAAAAAATAAAATTGATTATATCGACACACACGCTAACTTCATTTTTTTAAAATTAAAAAAAAATTTTTCTAAAACAATAAAAAAATTAAACAAAAAAAAAATTAAAGTATCTTATAATTTAAAATCAACTTTTTTGAAAAATCTAATAAGAATAACTTTAGGACCAAAAGAGGAAATGATAAAAATAATTGATATTTTAAAAATAAATGAAAAATAAAAAATATAATACCAACGAAATTCAAAAATTTTATTCAAATAATAGAAATAAGTGGTCACAACTATATAAATCAGAAAGAGAAATATTAAAAAAATTGAAAATAAAAAAAGATTCTAAAGTACTAGATATCGGAAGTGCTTGTGGAGGTTTAGGAAAAATTTTGGGGCAAAAATATAAAATTAAAAATTATGTTGGCCTGGAAATAAATAAAGAAGCATCAATTTATTCAAAAAAAATTTTTAAAAAGGGAATCTATCAAAATATAGATTTACTTAATTATGAAAAAAAAAAATCTTTTTTAAGTCAGTATGATTTTGTTTTTTCTTTAGGCTGTGTAGATTGGAATACAGAACTAGATAAAATGCTTGTGAAAGCGTGGATGCATGTCAAAATAGGAGGATATCTAATTTTAACATTACGATTTGTTAATATACAAAATATAAAACCGTCATTTCAGTATATTAATTTTAATAAAAGTAAAAAAGGTGAAAAAGCCAAATATCATATTTTAAATTTTAAAAAATTTAAAAGTAAGATTAAAAATTTTAAAGTGAAAAATTTTATATCTTACGGATATTGGGCCAAACCCAACATAACAACAGTAACAGAATATAAAAAAATTTTTTTTGCAGGTCTAGCAATTCAAAAAGATGAAAAAAATTCAATAATAATAAGTAAGTTTTTTTAAATAATTGATGTCAGCTTTAAGCAAGAAATATACTCAACAAAAAATATTTAAGTATGTTGACAGTTATTTAAAATTATTAAAAAAAAAAAAAATAAATATATCAAATAGTTCGTTTTGTTATCTGCATAATTATGGGCAATTGCCTGGGTCTGCCCATCTTAGATTAAAATTCTATGGATATAGATATTTATTAAAATATCTATCAATTATTTTAAAAAATATTTTTACAATATGTAAATTAAAAAATTTTCGTTTATATAATGAAAAAAATTTAAATAACACATATTCAAATTTAATACATTCCCATGTTTCAAAAAATAATTTTAATAAAGATGGATCATATAGCGATATATTTTTTAACATCAATTCAAACAAAGTTAAAAAAACATTATTTTTTTTAATATCAGAAGATAATTTTATTCCAAAAAAATTAAAAAAAAATATTGTAATTTTTGCATCTTCTAAACCCTTTTTTCAATTGAACATTATTTATTTTTTTTACGTATTATGTAAAACTATAATCAAATTAAGATTTTCATTAAGAAAATTACTACATGAATTTTCATATATTTCCCAATACTCATTAAAACTTAATAATGAAATAAATTTTATTTTTAAAAAATATAATTTTAAATTTTTCTTAAGTTTATATGAGGGCCAACCTTATCAAAATAACTTATTTTACACGTTAAAAAAAAAATATAAAAAATTAAAAATTCATGGATATTATCATACTGGATTATTAGCCACTCACTCTAGTTTGTATTATCGAACAGGAGCGCCAGATAAGATATTAATATCTGGAAATTTTCAGAAAAATTATTTAGAAAAAAATTTAGGATGGCCTAAAGAAAAAGTTCAATCAATTGTTTCTTTTAGACACAAAAAAGAACGTAAAGTTGATTTTTCTGGTTATATTTTTTTACCAATGAATTTTACTGAACCACAAAAAATTTTAAGTGGCTTAGAAAAATATTTTAAACATTCTAGAGAAAAAAGTTTATTTACGTATAAAATAAGAAACCACCCTTATGCATCAAATTTTAAGTCACATAAAAAATTAATTAAAAAAATCATATTATTAATGGAGAAATATAAAAATAAATTTAATACGAAAAAAAATAAAACTAATTCAATATTTATTGGCTCAACAACTTCCCTAATTTTAGCGATGGAACACGATGTTGAAACTGTTCATATTTGTGAAGATCCATTTTTTGATCATTACAACTATAAAATTTGGGACAAATTTAAAACTGTTAAAATTTCTTCAAATGTTTACAAACATAAATTGAAACCCAATCAACATATATTAAGTTTAGAGTATAAATATAACAATGTTAGAAAATATTTAAAGAAATAAATAAATTTATTAAAAAATAAAATTAGAATACTGTTTAAATAATATAAATGAAATTAGTTGTAATATTAGCTGGCATGACTCGAGGTGGAATTGACTTTTTTCAGAGTCTCTTGGATAAACATAGTCAAATTTCTCAATTACCAGGCAAGTTTTATATTGACGAATATATTCAAAAAACTAAGAAGGATACGAGTGCGCTTTCCTTGGCTAGAGTTTTTATAGAATGTTATCCCGAATATTTTAATTCTAAACTTGCCTCAGAAGAAAGACATAATTCTTTAGGACAAAATAAAGATGAATACTATACTGTTAATAAAAATCAATTTACTAAATCATTTATAGACCTGCAGAATAAAGAAAAAAACCCAAATATAAGACAAATCATAATAAATCTTAATCTAGCTTATTCAGAATCCTTGGGAGAAAATATTTTCAAGAAAAAATTAGTTGTTTTGCAAGTTCATCATATTTCTAGAATTAGTGCTATTAAAAATTTAGATTTCGATATTCTTTTTACTATAAGAAATCCCATTGCTTCACATTCTGCTTATATTTCTAATCTTGCTTTTTTTGATAAGAAAATACCTTCGGCTTGGCAATTTAATTTTCATTTAGAAAGAAATTTTACGCATTTTAAAAAAATCACAGAATTTAAAAAAAAAACTTATGTTGTAAAAATGGAAGATGTGCACCTCAATAACACAAAAGTAATGAATAACTTTTGTAAAGAATTTGGCTTAATTTATGAAAAAAGTATGAAGTCATCAACATTTAATGGAAAATTATGGTGGGGGGATAGAGTCGGTAAAAGAGATATAAATGGCATTAATACTAATTTTAAAAACAACATTAATGAAAATTTATTTTTTAAGAAAGATATAGCAACATTTGAATATTTACTTTCAACAATATTTGTAAACTATAATTACTCCGTTAGTATTACAAATCAGTCTTCACTAAGATACTTAAGATATTTACCATTCAAATTTGACTATGTAATTTTTTATAGAAATTTAGTTGAAGTTAATTTAAAAGGATTATTTTTCTCTATCTATTATTATTTTAAAAGAATAAAATTTACGTATAAAAAATTAAAATTAGAAAATTTTCCTACACAGTTATAAAATGAAAAAATTAAAATTTTTAGAATTATACAAAAATAAAAAAATACTAGTTACAGGATCTTCCGGATTTAAAGGATCGTGGCTTTGCTTTTGGTTGCACCTATTAAAAGCTAATGTAGTAGGTATAAGTTTGAAAATAGACATCCAGGCAAAGTTATTCAACGCTTTAGGACTTAAGAAAAAAATAATACAGTACAATGTAGATATAAAAAATTTTAAGAAATTAAACAATATAATAAAGAAAGAAAAACCTGATATTATTTTTCATCTAGCTGCACAGTCTATTGTTTCAGAAAGTTTTAAGAACCCTTTGAGTACATTCAATACCAATATAATAGGAAGCGCTAATGTACTAGAATCAGTTAGAAAAAATAGAATTAAAAATCTGGTATTTATAACTTCAGACAAATGTTACCTAAATGTAGAGAAAAAAAAAGGTTATAAAGAAAATGACAAACTAGGTGGACATGATAATTATTCATCTTCGAAAGCCTCTGCTGAACTTATATTCGATTCTTATAGTAGCTCTTTTTTTAAAAATGATTATTTACAGCATGCAACTGCTAGAGCCGGGAATGTAATAGGGGGAGGTGATTTTAAAATAAATAGAATTTTACCAGACATTATTAAGTCTTTAAAACAAAAGAAAACAATTACACTAAGAAATCCTAAAGCAACTAGGCCTTGGCAACATGTTTTAGAACCGGTATTTGCTTACCTGTTACTAGGTTCAAAGCTTATTAAAAAAAAAATAAATAAGAGTGTTTCACCGCACTGGAACTTTGGACCTTACCCGTATAATTGTAAATCGGTCTTGTACATAACTAAAAACGTTGAAAAAATTTGGGGAAATAATACGTCAAAAATAAGTGTATCAAAAAATAAAAAATTTCTTGAATCGAACTTATTGAGCTTGAATATTTCAAAGGCTAAAAATGAGCTAGATTGGAAACCAACATTAACTTTAAAAGAATGTTTGGAGCTCACAGTTAATTGGTATAAAAATTTTTTCAGTAAAAAAATTGAAATTTCTCAATTCACAGAAAATCAAATAAAATATTTTTTAAATAAAATTAAACATTCAAAATGAAAGTAATAATTTTAGCCGGAGGTTTTGGTTCAAGAATTAGCGA
>MDTF01014312.1_pt1 | contig 13153 bp, 4 predicted proteins | sample 811191 | NCBI WGS metagenome assembly MDTF01 (sample SAMN05326649, study PRJNA326480) | marine metagenome | isolation source: seawater | place: Southern Ocean | collected 2011
GAAGAATTGGTTTGACAAGAATGGTTCCACCTGGTACGATGCGGCACATGATTCGTCGTGCAACACCTGACGAGGAATATCGAAATGTCATGGGATCCTCCACAACAGAACCAACAACGCGTGACTTTGGAACGAAGCGTGTAAAAACAATGAGGCAGGCAAGAAGAAAAGAAAATCAACAACAACAACAGCTTCGAGCAGAAAATCTTCCAATGTCAGCAAGACCAAGAACACTATTGCCAGACGGAAGAATTAAAGGTGATCCTAAATGGAAGAAACGTGGTGGAGAAGGAGATGAGGGAAAGAAAAGATACGATGCAGCTCCTGATGCACCTGAGGTGGCACAATTTTTAGGTTTGAGAGAGGATTATGCTAGAACCAAGTGTGATAGAATTTTAAAAAAGAAAGAAGATCATTTCGCTGTACTGGTGCGTCGTTGTTGTTGTTGTTCTTTTCAATCTTTTTTTTGTTGTTTGGCTGTATTCAAAATATTTATAGCGTCAAATCTTACATATAACTTTTTTTCATCGGCTACTCTTTTTTTGTTTTTGTTTTTTTAGTTAGAGCTTGAGCCACATGCAGTGTTGCTCCGTGAGTTATTTCAATTTTATGCATTTCAGGGTGATGGTGGTGATGCTTTTACGATTTCTTTAAATGAAATTACACAATTTGCAAAAGATTTCTCTTTGTTTGATAAATGTAAACATTTCTTTGGTCTTGCTCAACTTGATTTAGCATTTACTGCCTGTAACGTAGAAGTTAAAGGTGCTGCCGGAAATGATGAGAATCCAAATCGTGAGCTGTGTCGATACGAGTTTATTGAAATGTTAGTCAGAATTGCAATTGATAAGTACAGTATATCAATGAAGCAAGCACCACCAAATGAAAAAATTCGTCGACTTTTAGATGATCACATTGTGAAACATGCGTACGAAAAGATTGCACAGGCAGATGGAATTGATGAAGTTCGTGAGATGTTTAATGAAAATAAAGAGGAGATTGGTCAAATTGATGGTGAGTACGGTGAAAAATTAAATGATTTATTTATTTACGGTTGTCAATTAAATAATAAATTATGTAATAATCGTGGTGGAAAATTTAAAAAAAAAAAAAATGAGCTTGAGATGGATGCATTTGTAGAAATTTTAGCACTGGCTGGACTTGTCGATGGTTCAGAAAACAGTAGTTTGACAAATTTAGAAATTAGACAAAGTTTCGTTGATGCACAAGATGATGGAGTAATGGGTGATGATAAATCTGCAAATTATTTTGAGTTTCGTGAGGCGCTGCTCCGATGTGCGAATGAGAAATGGGAGGGTGAGGAGAGTGTGGAAGGAAGGCAACCAATTGCGATTAAGTTCAAGTGGGTGGTGTTAGCTCTGATGCATCTGCACGAAGCATGTCGGAGAGGTGAGGGTAAGGAGAAGTTAGCGTATGTCGTTACATCGAGATTGATTGAAAATAATAATTTAATATTAACGAGAGATGCTTTTATTCCGCTGGTTATTGGTATGAATTTGGAGGAGGAGGAGGTAAAAGAGGAGGTAAAAGAGGAGGTAAAAGAGGAGGTAAAGGAGGAGGTAAAGGAGGAGGTGAAAGAGGAGGGAAAGGAGGGAAAGGAGGGAAATGAGGGGAAGGAGGGGAAGGATGGAGAAGCAGCATGAACTAAGGATGCGCCTAGAATTTGTACATGTAGTCGCGCTTTATATTTTCAATAGTGAATTTTTTATTACGTTTTTGTTTTTGTTTTTGTTTTTGTTTATTTTTGTTTTTAGTAGTGCTAAGACGATGAATGTGACCCCTTCCTGGAAGGTACCAGTACTCTCATTTTTACCACTGAGAATTTGAATTCTCTTTGAGCTGAAAAGCTCTGTGTCGAGAGTGGAAGGTACTTTGCATTTTTTTTCTTTTTTTTTCTTTTTTTATTTTTATGTGATATTTTTCTTTTCACCACCCACCTCTTCTTTCTGTTTGGTGGTGCTCCTGTTCTTTCTGTTCCTCCTGTTCCCTCTTTACTCTTTCATCTCACCACCATTGTTCAGTGCAGGAGTAGCAAATAAACTTGGTGACCACTTCTGAACATCTGCCAATCGCTCAGGACGAATCATTGTTGATGGTTCAACTTGATGAATGGTTGATGCCATAATCAAACTAGATCTTTCTGCCTTTTCAATTGGATTCACATTGTTTTGTACTAAAGTATTCATTAAAGTTTTTTCAAAGCAGTGTGTCGCGCACAGAATCACGTGCAAGCTTGCACCCGTCAGCACGGGCATGACACCAGAACGTGTCAGTGCGTCCAACAAGTCAAACGTCTTAGTGCGCTCTGTTTTTTGTTGACTCACACCAAAGTTGCGCACACGCACAGGTTTAGACAGGAGTCCTTTTTGTGTTGTACGATCCCAATTTTTTCCAACATTTAAAATGGTTGGACGCAACGCTGAGTCAGTGTCCAACTTTTCAAACGTTTCATCCATTCTTTTTGGAATGTTGGTCCAATCAGAGGCAGATGATGAGGAGGAGCTCCCTTCCTTTGACTGTACGGTCTGCATGGTAGTGGTAGTAGTAGTAGTAGTAGAAGTTTGACCACCAGACGACTTGGACTCACCAGCAGCAGAAGATTTTCTTGCAGCGCCTGTCGCAAATTGCATTCGCGATGAAGCTGGTGGTGGTGGTGCTCCTGCTGATGCTTGTGGTGCTGGTGGTCGTGCTCCTTTCGATTTGCTCATTTTCCTCATCCTTGATCCACCACGACCAGGACGACCACCACTACCATTGGCGGCACCAAAACCACCACCACCACCACCACCACCATAAGCTTGCTGCATTTCCCTCTGCATCATTTGTGGCGCTGCACCAAAGGATGACATCGAAAAATCCGGACTCTGCTGGGACGCTAACTCTGGTGTACTCAGCTCATGCTTGACTCTCTCCTGAAGTGCTTGTTGAATCTCATTCTCCTTCGATTCCTCTAAAATGGACATAATCTCCTTGACGTGTACTTTGACTGCTTCAAGGGGCATCATTCCTTGATCCTCAGTGGAAGAAAAGGATAACAGATCTGGTGGAATTTGATATTCAATGAACAGCTCCATCAGCTCCTGTGTTAATTTAATTTCTTTTGTCAAACTGTCAAAAGGAAGATTCAATACTCGCTCAAGTTGTGGTTTAATTTGAATAATGACAACACCAAACAGTGTTGAGTTCAACTGCATTCCACGAAATGATTTTGCAAAACGTTGCTGCTCTGGTGATAACGACTCAATCGCATCCTTAAATTCCTTTGGTGTTGGTATGGTCTCAAGAAGCATTGGAATGAGCAAATCATCCTTATTTTTAACAATGATAGCACTTGTTGGATCAAATGATGTTGGTCCAGACATTTTACCAACCATAAGAATGAATGAACTGAACTGTCTCGCACGTGCTGCCAGACGCAGGGGAGCGGGCGACTGTCCACTAAACTGATGGACGACAAAAGAGTGGAGGTACTGATCACCATAAAAAGTTAAGTCAGAGGCAGCATTGAGTGGAAACGTCATGGCTGGTCCACTTCCGCCTGCCGCCACAGCACCACTACCACCGTCGCTGCCAGTCGTAGACGTTCTGGATGCAACCAAGCAAGGGACTGGTTGGTAGTCACCCTTTTCATCACGACTCTCTAAACTCAGGGTACCCTCTGGATAGTGCTCGGGTCTACGAACGGCGTGACAAAAACCTTTTGGTCGATACTTTTCATCGTACAACTGTCGATAGTGATGCTCCATGTATTCTGCAAAGTGTTGAGGTTGAATAATTTTACCAATTGCTGATATCAGTTGCTCCTCAAGCATGCTCTCCAACGTAGAGACCAGCTGCGAGTGAGACACACACATTTGATTCATTTCATGACCACCAAGAATGGTTCTCACTGAAAAGATGTCATGCATAGATTTCTCTTTCGCCGTGACGCTACTCATGACTTCAGATAAAACTTGCTCAAAGACTTCATGCTGTCTTTCTAGAACTTGCTCTAAATCATTCAGCGAGAGTGACGAGCCTTTTCCACCCTCACCACCATCCTCTTCAAGGACGAACGTGGCGGGCACTGGATCAAACAAAGCTGCTTTTCCTTTGTTCATGTCCTCCACTTGTGGCTTGAGAACATTGATCAAATATTGACTTGTTCTACTACACCATCTGCCGAACTGAGCAAACTTCTCCAGAGCCTCATCGATCTGTGGATTTCGACGAGGCGTGCAACATTTCTCTGCGTCAGACCGGTCAATGGTGAAGACAACGGTGTTGTTGCTGTCAGACACATCGACCTCTGATTTTTTGAGTTGTGAGACTGGTGCTGCCAAGCATCGCAGCAGCCAAGAGAGTTCGACTTCATTGGAAGTGAAAGATTTTTTTCTTTCTGGTTTTGGTGTGACTGGCGTTTCTCCTCTCGTCGTGAGTATCATGGATGAGGATGACGTGGTGAGCACAACTTTGTTGGCAATGTCATCACCAGGGTACACAAAGTTCTCCCAGTTGACTGTGAACGTCCATTCGTGCTCTGTTATTTTAGTCACAGTGAAGGATTCTTTTTTACTTTTGCCACCTAAAAATCCGGTAGATCCGGTCACTTGAGAAGTGGTTGACTTGACGTCACGCGTCGTCGTCTTCACGAACGCACAAAGCTCCTCGGCCTCGGTCTGCATTGTGATCGTTTTGCCATCGCGCATCCATGTTGTCAGCAACGGAAGATTGGCAGTGAAAGCACCTTGAGACGTGTGGTCCAGGGCATTTCTCAGTGCTAAAATGGTTGAGCGTGTACCAATTTCAGCGAGAAGATACTTGTCATCATACGTGTGCGAGACATTCTCAGGGAGTGCAGGAGCACGTGCTGTGCCAAGAAATTTGCGAGCCTCGACAATTGCTTGATTGACTTTTTGTCGGAAGGATTGGTTACGATTCATTTTAGTTGGATAATGTTTTATTCAGTGGTAAAGATATGGGGTATTTTGGAAAAAGAATTTTCTCGATGACGACTCCAAAATTTTTGCAGCTGATTAAGTGGTTATGGTCTCTACACACGCAAAATTTCATTAGTTTTTGACTGGAGAAAATTGAATCCTTTGGCGGAACCCCATGATATCCATTAAAATATTCAACAGTGGCAGAGCTCCAAATTAAAAATTCAAGATCCAGTTTTGAGAAGAAGTGGAGTTTCACAATTTGGAAAAAAGAGACCAGTAAATAGTCCAGCAGCAAAAAAAAAGTCGTTTACTTCCAACCTTTCTAATTGTTTTTGCGTTGCTAGCTGCTAAATTTAGTTGCTAACTCAGCGATACAGAGGATCGACCGACAAGTCAGCAAATCCCTCTCCTCTACCTCCACCTCCTCAAAAATGATTTCCATTCTTCTTCTTCATGTTCTTACAATTTTACAAATGACCAAACCAACTTTAGCCGTCGAAACTTCCACACACAATATCAGCTGGGGTTTAGAATATTGCAGCCCTGAACGAAAAAAAGCTGGACATCCGGCATGTGAGTGTCCGTGTGAAAGTGGTCTGATCACAGTGACGCAGCAACTGGGAGGTGCATCTACCTGTGCTACCCGAGTTGCAGCAGATCCAATTCTTTCAAATTGGCGTCAACCTGGTTGTCCGGGCGAAGACTGCCCTTACGATAGTTCTACGAAACAAGGCATTTGTCTTGATGCTCTTCCAACTTCGGCCTCTTTATCCTCAGCAAAAAGTTCCTGCGCTGGACAGTACAGCGCCAAGACAATGGCTAACTGCAATAAATATCGAGATGGCAAGAGTGTTACTGGACTTCCATGGGAGACGTCCAAACCATTTTCAGGAAAAACATGCGTTCCGAGTCCACAAATTGCTTCGGATGGGGAATTTTGTTTGAAAACGACAAGACTACCAGAGACATGCAAAGAAATGTTAGTATCTTTATGTGGTGAAGTCAAGCCGTGTCCAGCAGCACGCTCTGGCATGTACACGTTTCGTTGTCCGAGTGGTACACCCTGCGGTTGGGACAAATGCAGCGACACGCAATACAAGACGGAGGTGTCCTGCACGAGCAGCGGCGCGCTGTGGTCCGAGTCGCGCAGTGAATTTCGTACGTATTGTGACATGGTGACATCTGGTGGTGGTTGGATGTTGCTGGCAAAGTCTATGTACGAGCGGGGAAAAAATGAAATGAATAAACTTCGAGGACATGATAACCAGAAAAACCCACAAACTAACAAGCGACTTGCAAGGCTGCAAGATTACTCGGTAGATGGCATTGGTGATCCTGACGATCGCATTTCAGGAGTATACTGGGCACCACTGAAGTGGTGGAAGACGCTGACCGACTTGTATCCTGAAAACAAAATTATCTTCACCGACAGCTATTATCCCGATGCTGAGACAGCACCATCCATAACGGACATGTCGTTAGAATACGTCGAAAAAGGTGGTGGTTCTTCACCACCAACATATCGACTCAATTGCGGTTCATCATTCAACTCTGATCCCTTTGTGTACTCATGTGGTACTGCAGGCAAGGTTGGCATGACGTTTACCACGTGGGACTCCGACAATGATTTTTGGGACAACCATAACTGCGCATGGCAACATAATGGATATAGTGGTGGTTGGTGGTACACTGGTGATCGGGGTGGCACCGACGGACCGCATTGCAATCAAGCTTCCATGTGGCATGGGAATGGGAACATTTACAGCTTTAACAGGCACACGCAACACTCTGTCTCATACATTAAGGTCATGTTTCGTGAAAAGACACCTGTGCCACCTGGAATATCTATCGCTGGCATATTCCTTGGCTACCGAGTCTATCGAGATGAGCAGCTGAACGTGAACTGGAAGTCTGTCTTTTTAAAAGTTCGTGGACCTGGACCAGTTCGAGTTGGTTTGTTTGTTTCTCGTTTGGCGACGGACGGCGTGCTGCTTGGTCAAGAAAGAACAACAAGCATGGGCCACGAGGACATGTACGAGTTTATCTTTTGTGCAGGACCCAATCGTGACAGGTATCAAGTATCACGTGGGCATGTTGCGTTCAAAGTTCTGGGAGAACCCACGGGTCAAAGCAGAGGTGGCGCTGCGATGCAGACATACTGCAATGCTGACGAACCACGATGGTTCTGGGTCTCAGCGTTCAACGGAGAGCTACGGATGGGTACGGGCACACAAATGTTTCGGAGTCAACTTCTGGTCGTGGAGGACAAAGTTGTCCCACGCCTTGCTGTCCGTTACATTGGGATTGAGGCTGCAAACTCGGAGATTATTAGCGTCTGTGCTGCTCCCTGCCAAAAAATTGATGATTGGACAAATGACGAAGCCAATAATCGCCCGATACCAACGGCAACTGTCGTCAACGTCAAAGCTCTCGTGCCAGGGGAGAAAGAGGCAGAGATTATTGACACCAGCCATGCATTTCAGTACGATGGTGGAACTGACAGCCAAGATATACGTAAAATGTCCACAAGTTTTTGGTATCAGGCACCACCACCACAGATAGTCGGTGGTGCAATGAACGCACGTGGTGATCGATTCGCACTGTCGTATTTGCCGCAAGGTTCTGATATCCCATTTGAAATCGCACTCGGGAATCGTTACTCCACGCTGAGTACATTTATTGGTCTTAAAAATGATGCATCGGACTTTGACAAAAATTCTGCATACACCACAAGTGTGGATGCAGAAGGTTTTCCTTACGCGATTCCCGGAGGTCAAAGTGGATGGCATCATGTGTGCATCTCATGGGGTGAATTAGAATCTTTTGCGATGGTCGACGGCAGCGTCTTTGGAACCTTGAAGGCGCAGGTCAAACAAATTCAAGGTGGTCCAGGAAGACTCATTGTTGGTCACTCGCAAAGATCTAAACCTCTGGGCTCACTCATACGAAAGGGGTACGAGTGCAAGAGTGAGCACACAGAGTTGACGATCACTGGAGCGCCAGTCTCACTGTCAAATTGCACACAATTATGCAGTGAAGATGCAGAATGTTCCTACTTTTCATGGCACAAGACACGTTGCGATCGCGAGTTTACCAAGACGGCGGGATGTTCCGAAGGTTGGAAGCCTTCTATCGACACAGGATTTTTTGAAGTATCCAATGCTCCGTTTAACGATGCTTGGGTCGGAAAGTTAGCAATGGTGGGACTCTACTTTAAAAAAGAGCTCTCCGTTCTTGAATGTGAGAATTTAAGATTGCAAACTGGCGATCAAGAGTTTGTTTCTATGTTTTCATCGTTTCGGCCAGCAAGATGGCCATTATCCTTTACCCAACTTTCAACGACGAGAGTCACCCGAGGTAGTGAGCTGGTCGTTTCTCTTGATCGCACGGACGCCCGAAAAATTCAGTGGCCTTCTATACTAGCAGTTGCAGAAGATGTCAACTCCGTCATCTTTGAGCGCTTGACCGGGAGTGGCAAGTTGACGGAGGAAACAAAGCATTCGACTGAATTTACTCTGGAGCAGTGTCAACAAAAATGTGCTGAAATTCCTTTGTGTTCCTTTTGCTCGAGACCGAAAGAGAAGGCTCTTGCTGCAGGTCTCGTCTATAATGATCAGACTCCAGCCGACTGTTGGACCACCAATGTTGGCATTGTTGGCCTTACAGACATCGTTCTGCAACAACAAATTGTTTATCGCAGACTTGGTCGCGTGTTACCACGACAGTCTGGTGGTTCAAGGAGCGGTGTTCCAGAGCTCGAGTACCGCAAAGAATCAACTCTGGAAAAGAAAAAACCTTCACCGCCTTTCAAGTACATGCTTGTTCATGTGCCGTACACTCATTGCTCCGCATCTTCCACCAAAAATGACGATAGAATTGGTTATCGATATGGCCAAGGATCGTTGACGGATCGAAGTTCGAAGTTTTGGTGGCCAAAAAGAGAGGACACCAAGAATAGTTGGTTTGGCTTTGATCTTGTTGGTGAGCGCTGGGTTGGTGGCATTGCGATTGCTGCTGGAGCTCAAAATATTAATCAGCAGGATTCCTCAAGACAAAATAAGTGGGTCACTCAATACAGTGTGCAGACCAGTTTGGACGGTGTCGCGTACTCTTTCGTTGAGGACGGGGCCATCTTTCCGGGCAACAGAGACCGCCATGAAACTGTCAAAACATATTTCCGGAAGCCAGTGTTGGCACAACATGTTCGCGTTTATCCACGCAGTTACAACGAAAACATCAAAATGCGTTGCGCTGTTATGGTCGTTGATGCACCAAGTCCATACACAAAAACGTACTTGAAAAAGTCGTTGGGAAAAACTAAGTCAGTGAACCAGCCACCATACCAATACACTATTCTTGATCCACCATACACACGGTGCACGACCTCTGGTTCAGCAGACAATAATCGGATTGGTTATAACTATGCACGTGGCCGTTTTTCGGACAGAGAAGGATACGGCTGGACGACACCGACAAACAGTGACACCGCTGGCCACTGGTGGCAAATTGATCTCGATCGTGTTCGACTTTTAGGAGGCGTCGTTACCAGAGGAAACCGACCACAAAATTATTGGGTCACAGCATATCGTGTGTTTTACACTGAATCTGATGATCCAAACGATGATAGCGGGTGGAAGCAAGCAGAGTGTCAATTGGAGTCAGGTGTTTTTAAAGTTTTTCCCGGGAACACCAACACAAGGAATAATGCAGGTCAGGAAGCAACCGTTCGAAATTATTTTCCGGAAGCTGTCCGTGCAAGATTTGTGAAATTTTATCCTGGTGATCCTGATACGCCTGGTAATGAATGGAGGAACAGAATGTCCATGCGCATGGGTATTCTCGCCGTTGATATTGATCGGAACTTTGAATACTTAAACCCATCGTATAGTCGAAGAAAAAGTTATTCTCCCTCTCAATATTACGGAAATCATGGCAATCACTGCCCTCACAAAGGATGCCCAGATTATTGTGATTATTACGGATGCGGTCGACTGTATGACGATCGTGGTGGTTGGAGAACGTACACGGAGGAGCCTGGCAATTGGTACCAGCTTGATGCTGGCGCTATGGTGGAGCTTGTTGGAGTAGCAACGCAGGGATACAGCAGCTACTGGGTCACCGAATTTCAAATCAGCTACGCGAGTGGAGACAGTGACGAAGCAGAGTTTTCTTTCATCGAGGAAGGCAACACTTTTGGTGGCAATGGTGACGGTCAAAATGTGGTGGAAAATTTGTTCGCTGCGCCAATTTCAGTGAGATTTGTGAGATTTCATCCTATCCGATACAAGGATATCATGTGGATGCGAGTGGGTCTGTTAATAAAACCAGTCTCTGAGACAGAACCTGTTCTTTCCAGCAATGAGTACGCAATCTCCGCTTGGATCAGAAGCTCTGCTGACAAGACAGAATTAGGAAGACGAACAATGTTTAGTTACTGGCAAGCTGACTCTGCGAGTGCGTTTGTTGTTGGTGCTTCTGGTGCTGATGGAACCCAACTAGGAATTGAAGTGGGTGACACTCACTTTACCATTTCTGACAAAAATGAGCAGTTTAGCATTTCAGATGGAAACTGGCATCATGTGTGCTGTTCTTGGAGAAGTGGTGCTGTTGCATTTGAAGTCTTGGACCCTGAATATCCTCAGTGTAGATCCAATGGAAATCACGGAGGGCACAGAATTGGAAATGACCAATACGGGCGAGGAAGACTTTCGGACACTCGTGCCGCTTGGGTCACTATTGACAACACACCTGGTCGTTGGTATTGGGAAATGAATCTTCAATCTTCACGCTTTGTTGTTGGTGTGAGAACACGTGGGAGAGCAAACTCTGGACAGTGGGTGAAAACATACAGGGTCAGAGTATCAACAGATCGAGTCACTTGGACATGTGTTGACAATTGCAAAATATTCATTGGAAATCTAGATCAAAACACAGAAGTAGACGCAATATTCAAGAATTCTGTGGTAGCTCAGTTTGTTCGCATCTTTCCAGAGACATGGTACAGCCACATGAGCATGAGGAGTGGCGTGCTGGTTATTAAAGAAGAAACAAAAGAGAACGACAACGAGAACGACGTGAAGAGTTTTTGTCTGACCGATCTTGGTCAACAAAAATTTTATTTCAACAAAGCATTCTCATTGTCGGGATCCGGTGTCGCCATTGTTGGACAACACCAGGGAACAGAAGGTGGATCTTTTGACAGCGCACGATCATGGTTAGGTAGCATTGCGCAGCTGCGAACTTACTCATCTCGACTTACAGAAAAAGAATGTGCCCAAGAGGCTTGGTCGTCAAACGGCATCAAAGCTCAAGCCATCCAATGGAATGAGTTTGAATTGGTAGATCCTGTGAAGGCAAACCCAATGAAACCAAGCACCTTGCAGGTTGCTTCCAATGGACCTGGTACAGGTGAAGGCTCTAATTTTGATGCTGTTCTTGATGAACCAAAAGGTGAATCTTACCCATGGTTTCAATCGGAACTTCAAGGATCAGCCACTCAAAATACAATTGCCGTTAGCATGTGGGTCAGAACCGATGGTAACAGTGTGGACGAAGATCAATCAATGACGATGCTGAGTATATCAAACAAGCCAGATGCAAAAGATCCCAAGACTACGTCTATGCAGACTCAGTTCAGATTGTATGCCAAGACCATTTACAGTGACACCAAAGCAACGCTGCACGCAGAAATGAGAACGACACCAACAATTCTAGAACCGTACAATAGTGTGACCGTCTCTGAAGGTGGCAGCGGTGTAAAATTAGATAGTGGAACATGGCACCATGTGTGTTTCAGCGCCAAAGCTGGATCTTTGATTGGTATTGTCGATGGAATCCTACGAATTCCAGGTTCAGATACTCCTGTGACACCATACTTGAATCTTCTCAATGCAAATGTTGGTGTCGGAGTTCAGCTCAGAGGAAATAGAACTGATGAAATAGCACCTGGAACTGCATGGAGAGGTCGCTTGTCATCAGTAGCATTGTACACAAAATACATGGACTTGGATGTCTGCAAACATATCTTGCGCGCAGGATTGGGAGTGTCAGCAACATTTAAGCAGCCCAGTCTCCTGGTGTGGCCAACAGACTATCGACCAATGAGAACAGTCTTTAGGTATACATCTTGTAAGCAGCTGTTGAAAGCAGATCCTAGCGCAAAATCAGGAATATACGAGCTTCGTGTGCCGAATACAAGGAGAACATGGACAACTCATTGTGACATGGTAACTGATGGTGGAGGTTGGACTCTGTTTCTGAAAGGGAAAAAAAATGCAAAGGAAAAGCGTAGCATTCAATGGGGTACGTGGAAAGAGTACACTCAATCTGGAATTGGTCATCCAGATGAGTCACAGAGCGACGTGTTTTGGGAGCCGTTATCTACATGGAGAGCGTACACAATGGCTTTTCCTAAAAGCACGTTTGCAATGATTGACTCCAAACATCTTCAGCCAAGTGCGGGAGCTTCAACCATTGTAGACATGAGTTTAACAGGCCCAGAAGATTACTACCGCATTTCTTGCAAGAACACGTTTAACGATTACAATAATTGGATGAAGGAATCGTGTCTGACGGACAAAATGAGATTTACAACTTGGGATCGAGATCATGATATTTGGGGAGGACGTCACACTCTCGATACCCCCATTATAATGGGGAAAAAGATTAAAATCACAGTAACCGACAGTAGCTATGCTCACTGGTGGGCAACATATCAGATTGTACCTGTGGATGATAATCGAGAGACCATTCCAGACCTCATCAAGCACGAGGGTTTCGATGGTGATGCTGTCCTGAGTCAGGCACGCAAGATCAAAACATGCACGTGCAATGGAGATGGTTCCGTAGGAGACAGCACTTCAGGGACGACTGGTTGCAACGGCATACTTCAAAAACGCACCGATGGTACTGTTTTTATTGTGCGATGTTTTGAAGGAAAAAAAGGCACCACAATTACGCTCACAGTAACAGAAACAACACTTTCTGGTGGATGGGCGACACGAAGAGTTGTTCCGCTGCTACTGGACGAAAATGGAAATGAGTTAGGTGTCGAAAAATCTGCAGAGTTAGTCATTGGTCACAATGGATTTGAGGATTCGTCTGGTGGTCGAGGAGGAAATTGTGTCACAGGATCTCCTGACAACTACTGTGGTCACGATCACAGATACCATCGGAGCTATATTCCAACAAACCGTGGATCGACGATCTAC
>MDTF01003553.1_pt1 | contig 13152 bp, 10 predicted proteins | sample 811191 | NCBI WGS metagenome assembly MDTF01 (sample SAMN05326649, study PRJNA326480) | marine metagenome | isolation source: seawater | place: Southern Ocean | collected 2011
AAGACGAGATTCGAACTCGCGACCCTCACCTTGGCAAGGTGATGCTCTACCAGCTGAGCTACTTTCGCAAACGGGCAACAAAAGTAATCATTCAATTGTAACCTCCAAATGTTTTTTCAACCTCCTATCATTTTTTTTATCTCATTTAGCTTGAGAAGGGCCTCTACTGGTGTTAGTGTATTGATGTCGGTCTTGGCAATTTCATCCTTGATCTGAATGAGGGTTGGGTCGTCTAACTGGAAGAAGCTCAATTGCATGGCTGAATCTTCCTCTTGTTGTTTTACCACTTCTTTTATGGCGTTTTGGTTGTCTGATGACCCCGGTTGCTGGCTCTCTAAAGTTTTTAAAATAATTTTTGCTTTTTCTATCACTTCTGGGGGCATACCTGCTAAATCAGCCACATGAATACCAAAACTGTGATTGCTTCCTCCTGGAACTAATTTTCTTAAAAAGATGATTCGCCCGTTAATTTCTTTAATCGCAACGTTGAAGTTTTTTATGCGATGGAATGATTTTGTCATTTCATTTAACTCATGGTAATGGGTTGCGAAAAGTGTTTTGGGCGAGAATTTAGATTCATGAATGTATTCAGCAATCGACCATGCTATTGAAACACCATCAAATGTGCTTGTACCTCTTCCAATCTCATCTAAGAGTATTAAACTTCGTTCAGATAGGTTGTTTAGGATACTTGCTGTTTCGTTCATTTCTACCATGAAGGTACTTTCCCCCATAGAAATGTTATCAGAAGCTCCTACACGTGTAAAAATCTTATCTACTAAACCAATTGAAGCTGTGGTAGCTGGTACAAAACTACCGAGCTGTGCAAATAGCGTAATCAAGGCGGTTTGTCTTAATAATGCAGATTTACCACCCATGTTTGGACCAGTAATCATCATTACCTGCTGATCTTCATTGTTTAGGTAAACATCGTTAGAGATATATTCTTCATCTAAACCCAGTTGTTGCTCAATTACAGGGTGCCTACCACCTTTGATATCAATAGATAAAGTACTGTTTATTTCAGGCTTGCAATAATTGAATTGCTTAGCGTTGTTGGCAAATGCAGTTAGGCAGTCTAGTTCAGCAATTAGCTGAGCATTCAATTGTATGGGTTGAACGTATTCGGCTAAAGCTAAAATCAGATCGGTGTAAATCTGTGTTTCGAGAGCCAATATTTTTTCTTCGGCTCCCAATATTTTCACTTCATATTCCTTTAACTCTTCAGTGATGTAGCGTTCAGCATTCACCAAAGTTTGTTTGCGAATCCACTCGCTTGGAACTTTATCTCTGTGCGTGTTTCGTACTTCTAAATAGTATCCAAAAACGTTATTGAAGCCGATTTTTAAAGATGGAATACCAGTGGCTTCTGTTTCTCGTTTGAGCATTTGCTCTAGGTAGTCTTTAGATGTGTGAGAAAGTTTTCTGAGTTCATCCAACTCAGAATTCACTCCTTCTCGAATAACAGAGCTTTTGCCAATTGTATTTGGAGCATCATCAATCAGCTCAGATTCTATTTTTTGAACGATTTGAGAGCACGGATTAAGCTGCTCTTTAATTCGGTTAATAGGTGTGGAGTTAAACTCAATTAGTTTGTCTTGGATCGTTGGAATAGCTTTCAGCGCTTTTTTAATCTGTTCCACTTCACGTGGAGAGACACGTTGTACAGCAACCTTAGAAATTAACCGTTCGAGATCTCCTAGTTGAGCAATTATGTGATGTATATCTTGACTCTCATCGTAATTGGATAAAAGGGTGTCAACAGAATCCAATCTGCTTTGAATCACTTTTTCATCTTTTAATGGAAGAGCAACCCATCTCTTAATGAGTCTGCTGCCCATGGGGCTTTTAGTGTTGTCCAATACATCTATTACTGTTTTAGCTCCCTCATGAGGTGAGTAAAATAACTCTAGATTTCTGATTGTAAAGCGGTCTAACCATACGTAATGATCTTGCTCAACTCTTCGAATGGTGTTGATGTGTTGTACTTGATGATGTTGTGTGTCTTTTAAGTATTGCAAACAGGCTCCAGCTGCAATTACACCATTTTCTAAATCATCAATGCCGTAACCTTTTAGTGACTTTGTTTGAAAGTGGTTAAGTAGAATCTCGTTTCCAAACTCAGGAGTAAAGGCCCAATCATCCATGTAATAGATGTAATGAGAATCTCCGAAGAACTCTACGAATTGTTTTTGATGATTGCGCTGCACCAAAACCTCATTAGGCGAAAACGATTGGATTAATTTATCTATAAGCTCAAATTCTCCTTCAGCAACAAGAAATTCTCCAGTAGAAATATCTAAAAAAGCGACACCTCCAGTTTTTGATTTAGGGATTAAATGAACTGCAGCTAAAAAGTTGTTTCGTTTATTCTCTAGAATTTGATCGTTATAACTAACGCCAGGTGTTACAAGTTCGGTAATTCCTCTTTTTACAACCGTTTTGGTTTGTTTGGGATCTTCAAGTTGATCGCAAATAGCAACTCGAAGTCCAGATCTCACTAATTTAGGTAAATAAGTGTCAAGAGCGTGATGAGGAAACCCAGCTAATTCCATTTCAGAAGCTGCCCCATTTTTACGCTTTGTCAATACTATTCCAAGTACTTGAGAAGCTTTTACTGCGTCTGATCCGAAAGTTTCATAGAAGTCACCCACGCGAAATAATAACATCGCATCAGGGTGTTTAGCTTTGATGCTGTTGTATTGTTGCATCAAAGGTGTTTCTGCTGGTTTCTTGACTTTGGTTTTCTTTGTTGCCAATTCTGAAGGAATTTAAAAAAGGAAAGCTAAGTTAAAGACACTCTAGCGATAGTCTAAAATTTGCGTTGTCTCAGTTATTATAAGTTATGAACAGAAAGCTTAAGGTAGAAGAATTGAACCGTCCAGAAATTGATCAGTTTAAAAAGATTGAAAAGTTACCTGTGGTTGTAGTCTTAGATAATATTAGAAGTTTTCATAACGTAGGAAGTGTTTTTAGAACAGCCGATGCCTTTCGATTTGAGCAAATAATTTTGTGCGGAATTACTCCTCAACCTCCGCATAGAGAAATTCACAAAACAGCATTAGGTGCTACTGAATCTGTAGATTGGAGTTACCAAAACGATACGTTAGATGTTTTAAAGAAACTAAAGGCTGATGGGTATAAGTTGCTGTCTTTAGAGCAAACGAGTGATAGCGTAATGATGCAGGATTTTAAGCCTGAGAAAAACGAGAAATACGTTGTAATATTAGGTAATGAGGTATTTGGAGTGCAGCAAGAAGTTATAGATCTGTGCAATAACGTAATTGAAATACCTCAAGAAGGAACAAAGCACTCACTAAACGTGTCAGTGAGTGCTGGTATGATTATGTGGCATATCTTCAGCCACTTAAGGTTTTAGTCTTCTGAACAGCTCCAGCCGTTGTCTTCGTATGCTTCTAATGCGCTATCGTACTGATGGCCTTTATTACAGAACTCTTCAGTTAAGGTTCCTTGAGTCTCATCGTTAAAAGTACATGTAGCACATCTTTCGCAGTTTGTGAATGTTGCAACAGCAACTATAGCGGCTAAGATTGTAAATGTTTTTTTCATCAAATAAATTTTTAGCGAACCACAAATATAGTTTTTTAACAATACTAAACACTTTAATGAGTGCTTAAAGCTAATATTTCAGTAGGGTCTTAATTTGTTGTAACCAAAGACAGTTATAATATCCTAAGCACATCGTATATAGAACCAAAATAAAAAAGCCACTGGAATTATTCCAATGGCTTTTCGTAAACGGTATATTTTCTCTGATTATAGAGAAGAAAGATCGTAGTTCATGAATTCAGCATCGTTAAGAGCTTTGTCCTTCAATGAAGGATCTTTGCTGATAGCTGTTTTCAAATTGTTTTTAACTAAGTCTTCTTTTTCCATTCTAGCACCGATAACGGCTTTCAAATAGTAACCTTCAGCTGTGTTAGCAGCATCAGAGTTGTTTAATGTGTTTAAAGCACCTTCGTTATCACCATTTAAAACTTTAGCTAATGCTTCGTTAAATGTGTTGCTACCTTTCATGTTTGAAGTAGCTGATGCATAATCACCATCTAAGATGTATACGATTCCTTTGTTGTAAGCAACTTCATCACCAGCTCCTGAAGCTTTGTTGTAATATTCCATTGCTTTTTTACGATCGCCTTTTAGACGAGCAATAACACCTAAGTTGTTATTTACAACTGGCTCGTTTGGAGCTTTTGAAGCAGCATTGTTGAAGTTTGTTTCAGCAGCTGCCATGTCGTTTTTCATCAATTTGATGTAACCTAAGTTGTTGTGAGCTCTCCAGTCATCACCGTAGATGCTAACTGCTTTAGCGTAGATAGCTTCTTTCTCATCCATATCAGTTGTAAGAGTTGCAGCATAAAGCAATTCTTCAACGTTTAATTTAGATGCATCTTCAGTAGCTAAACGAGCGATTTCTTCGTCAGATTTTCCAACTTTATTGATATCTAAAGCAATTTGTGATCTTCTCAATCCTGGAAGGATTTGATCTTTTACTTCTAAATATGTCTCAGCTAAGTTTTTGATTTCAGATTCACGTTTAGCTGGATCTTTGTACATCTGAAGAACACGGATGATTAAGTCTTTGTCTTCGATCTCAGAAGCTTCCATAGCAGTTTTGAAACCGTCCCAGTCTTCACCTTTACCAACTAAGTCAGTAAAACCATCTTCTTTAGCTTCAGCAACTTTTCTACGTCTTAACTCGCGCTCAACTACATTACCAGCAGATTTTGCACGGTTGTCAGCTAAGTTTTCATTTAAAGTCAACTCACCGTCAGGAGAAGCGTAAGCTTCAACGTGTAAGCTTTTAAATTGATAGTTTGTATCAGCAGCTTTTGCTTTGATGTCAGCAAAAAGTTGCTTCATATCTTCATCTCTCGTTTCTGAACTGCGAACAGTTGCAGAGTTAATCAAGTAATGGATTTCAGCTTTGTGCGTTTCAGTTGTAATACGCTCAAAGTTATCAGCACCAACAATTGGTTTGTCATCACCAGCAACCAACAATGGAGTGATGATAGTACCATCTGCCAATTTGAAATCTTGGATATCTTTTACTTTTCCTTTGTATTTACCTACAGCAGTTACCCAGAACTCACCGTTAGCCATACTCTTAGAGTAAGGAACTTTAGATACTAATTTGTAGCTACCACCGTTTTCAAAATCGATTTTTTTACCATCTGCATCAGCTGATTCACCAACTAATACGATAGAGTCGAATTGAGTAACTGTGCCATCTTCAGATTTGAAGTAAGGCTTAATTGTAGCTGTTACTTTTTTATTGAAATATTTAGGTGGGATAGTTCCATTAACCGTAACCTCTACGCTATCGCCATGCATTTCCAGTGGATCTGGAGTAGCTGTGTATTTTACATCATCAGCTTTCTTGGCCATTTTGTTTAGAGGATTACATGCCAGCAACCCTGCGGATGCTACGGTAATCAAAGAAATTGATTTAAGCGTTTGTGATTTCATCGTCAATCAAATTTGCAGTTGAAGAAGTTCTATGAGGTTTCTATTAATTTTAAACCGTTACAAAGCTATCGAATGTTTTGAAATAGCAAAGAACAGCGTAATTTCCAATGCCTTATTTTATTTTGAAATTCTTGTAATTCCATTTTCAAAGTTTTGTTTGAGCAAGTTTGATAAAAAATCTATATCATTTTCCTGATTTAGGAAATCAAACTCCATGGCATTCAGCACAACAATTTTTTGGCCGGATTGACTTTTAAGGTGTCGCCAATATCCATCGTGTAAATGACTTAAATAGTCTGGCAGGATATCTTGTTCATACGATCTGCCTCTTTGCTCAATCCTTTTTAACGCATCATCAACCGTTAGGTACAAATAAACGATCAAATCTGGCTTGCTTAATCTTGGATGAATGATGTCAAACAAATTCCTATATAATTGAAACTCAACTTCGGTCAAATTGTTCTGAGCAAATACCAAACATTTGTCGAACCAGTAATCTGAAACACGTATGGGTTGAAATAAATCTGACTGATTAGCAGCTTTGGTTAATTGGTGGAATCGAGCGGCTAAAAAACTGAGCTCCAGTTGTAAAGCGTATCTCTCTGGCTCTTTATAGAAAAGTGGCAAAAACGGATTGTCATCAAACTCTTCATAAGTAGTTCTAGCATCTAATTTTTGAGCCAACAGATTTGTTAAAGTACTTTTTCCAGCACCAATAATTCCCTCAATTGCGATGTGATTGTACTTTATATCGCCCATACTTTTCCTTCGTCTTTGCACTCAGCGAATAGCGCTTTAATAGATTTATTTAACTCTGGATGTTGGTAGTTGGGTATTAATTCTGCCAATGGTTTTAGTGCAAACATGCGCTCAGAAATACGCGGGTGAGGAATCGTAAGTCGCTGGTGCTTGATGATTTCTTCACTGTAAAACAAAATGTCTAAATCAATAATTCGTGAAGTGTACTCCATGGAGTTTTTTCGAACTCTTCCCAATTCAAGCTCAATTCGGAGTAATTCATCCAACAATTCAAATGGGTTAAGAGTGGTCTTCACCTCAAGCAGCTGATTGTAAAAAATGGAATCTGTTTCAAATCCCCATGGTTCTGATTGGTAAATCTTAGATTTTCGAATGGTATTAATGTCTGAATCATTCAGGTATTGAATAGCATTTTCAAACGATTGCGGTACATCTCCAATATTTCCACCCATTAATAGATACGCCAAAACAGGCATTTCGCCACGTGTGTATGACTCTTGCCTTTGATGTATTTCAGAACCACTCATGTACTAAACTCCCTATTTTTGTGCAAAAGAATTAATCTGCTACAATAATGAAACAGTTTTTTAAATACGTTTTTGCTTCAGCGTTTGGTTTTATCATTGCTGGTGCAGTTTTAATAGGATTATTTTTTGTGATCCTATTTGGAGCTGTTAGCGCGATGGAAGGTTCAATCAAATCTAAAAATGAAGTAAAAGTTGAAAGTAACTCGATTTTAAAAATCGATTTCAAGAATCAAATTATAGATCGAGCTGAAAAGAATCCTTTTCAAAATATCGATTTAGGTCCTTTTCAAGGTGTTGGAAATGATGGGCTGAATGATATTCTAAAGGCGATTGATGCTGCTAAAGATGACGATAAAATCAAAGGTATCTACATGAATTTATCTTCTTTCCCAGGAGGATTGGCATCTTTAGAAGAAGTGAGAAACGCATTGTTAGATTTTAAAGAGTCTGGAAAATGGATTATCACTTACGGAGAAGAATTATCTCAAGGTGCATATTACTTAGCATCTGTTTCAGATAAAATTTACTTGTATCCTCAAGGTGGAGTTCAGTTAAAAGGTTTGGCTTCAAGAATCATGTATTTTAAAGAAGCTTTAGATCGTTTAGATATTGAAGTTCAAATCATCAGAGGTAGAGATAATAAATACAAAAGTGCTGTAGAGCCTTTTATGTATGATCATATGAGTGACGCAAACCGCGAGCAAATGACTCAACTTTTAGGTTCTGTTTGGACGCACGTTATTGAAGGCATTGCTAAAGAAAGACATCTAACCGTTGGTGAGCTTATGGTGATGACTGATAGCCTTCAGGTTCAGAATTCATACGATGCGGTAAACTTAGGATTAGCAGATGTTGCCAAACACTATGATGAAGTTATTGAAGAGTTAGCAGATAGTGTAGATGTTGATGACATCGATGATATCGAATTCATTTCTTTAATGAGCTACGCTTCAACTTTAGGAAAAGTGGTTGAATCTGATGAACCATCATACAAAGTGAAAGACAAAGTAGCTGTTGTTTATGCTCAAGGAGAAATTCGCTCAGGAAATAATGGAGATAACATTTTAGGTTCTGAAACGATTGCAAAAGCAATTCGTGAAGCTCGTTTAGATAGCAATGTTAAAGCAATTGTATTGCGTGTTAACTCGCCAGGTGGTAGTGCTTTGGCTTCTGACGTGATTTGGAGAGAAACAGCTTTAGCTAAACAAGTTAAACCGTTGATTATTTCAATGGGAGATTACGCTGCATCAGGTGGTTACTACATCTCATCATATGGCGATCATATTTTTGCCGAAACAAATACTATTACCGGTTCAATCGGTGTATTTGGAATGTTACCAAACACAGGTAAATTCTTGAAGAATAAATTAGGCATTAATATGGATGGCGTTAAAACAAATGCCCATTCAGATTACATGTCGCTTGATAAACCGCTTGATGATTTTGAAATGAAAACCATTCAAAAAGGTGTTATTCAGATTTACGATACATTCTTATTGCGTGTTGCTACAGGTAGAGGAATGACAACTAAAGAGGTTGATGCCATTGCGCAAGGTCGCGTGTGGACAGGTACTGATGCACTTGAAATTGGTTTGGTTGATGAAATTGGAGGTTTGAATGATGCAATTGCTTATGCTGCAAAACAAGCAAGTGTTGAATCGTATAAACTTGAAGAGTTGCCAAAACAAAAAGATCCTTTCGAAGAGCTTTTCGCAAGCTTCTCAACTGAGGTTGAAGCTAGATACCTAAGATCTAAAATGGGTGATAATTACCAATATGTAAAAGGTATACAGAACATCGCCAACATGAAAGGTATACAAGCTAGAATACCATTCTATATGATTGAAAATGGATATTAATTCGTGTTTGAAATAGAAAAAAAGAGGGTCGGCTTAAACAGTTGACCCTTTTTTGTTTTGTATAGATAGTGTCTATTCAATTTATGAAATAATACCTTTGATAAGGAAACAACCAGAGGGAGCAAACCAATACATTGTGGAGCTAAGAAATTCTATTGTATCGTGGGTGATGAAAAAACGATATCACCAATTAGAACTGTTCATGAAATATCCGCACGAAGTGCAACAAGAATGGTTCAGGAGATTAATCAATTCTGCTCAAGATACAGAGTGGGGTCAGAAATATGATTATGCCACAATTGATGATGTAGACACTTTTCGTGAACGTGTTCCCGTTCAAGATTACGATACGTTAAAAGATTATATCAACCGAGCCATGAAAGGCGAGCCAGATGTGCTTTGGCCTGGAGAAACCAAGTGGTACGCTAAATCGTCTGGAACAACTTCTGATAAAAGTAAATTCATTCCCATCACTACAGAATCTCTTGAAGATTGCCATTATAAAGGCGGTAAAGATTTAATTTCCATCTACTACAATTACAAGCCAGAATCAAAACTATTTACCGGTAAAGGTTTGGTTTTAGGTGGAAGTAGCACGGTTAACGAATACATGGATAATTCGTTTTATGGCGATTTATCTTCTGTGATCATCAGAAATTTGCCGTTTTGGGCAGAGTTTCAGAGAACGCCTCAAATAGATGTTGCTCTGCTTCCTGAATGGGAAGAGAAATTAGATAAAATGGCACGAATCAGTGCCGATCAAGATATTACAAGTATTACTGGAGTTCCATCGTGGACATTGGTTTTGCTAAAGCGTGTATTAGAGATTACAGGTAAAACGACCATTGGAGAGGTTTGGCCCAATTTGGAAATATTTGCTCATGGCGGTGTAAGCTTCAAACCCTACAAAGAGCAGTTTGATGCTATTTTAGGAGTTCCTGACATTACTTATTTGGAGACTTATAACGCAAGCGAAGGATTTTTTGGAATTCAAGATGTTTTTGGAACCGATGATAAGTCTATGTTGCTCATGCTAGACTATGGAATTTTCTACGAATTCATTCCATCAAGCGAATGGGGTAAAGAAAATCCGAAAACTAAATTGCTACACGAAGTTGAGGTTGGCGAGCAATATGCTCTTGTAATCTCTACAAATGGTGGTTTGTGGAGGTATCAAATTGGAGATACCATTGAGTTTACAGAAACTGAGCCTTATCGTATTCGAGTTACTGGTAGAACCAAGCATTTTATCAATGCCTTTGGCGAAGAGGTGATAATCGATAATGCCGAAAGTGCATTGAAAGAAGCCTGTGAATCTACTGGAGCCATTATCAATGATTATACTGCTGGTCCTATATTTATGGAAGGTGAGAGTAGAGGCGGACATGAATGGATTATTGAATTTGAGAAGTTCCCTTCCGACTCACAAAAATTTGATGAGGTTTTAGATCAAGCGCTTCAAAAAATAAACTCCGATTATGAAGCTAAACGATATAAAAGTTTTGTGTTGCAACCTCCACTAATACATAAAGTAGAGAAAAACACGTTTTATAATTGGATGAAACAACGCGGCAAATTGGGAGGCCAAAATAAGGTGCCACGTTTATCAAACGATAGAAAATACCTAGATGCAATACTCGAAGTGGTTACCAGTCCTGTTTAGTACGTTTGTTTTAACGTTATTCTGCAACGGCTCGTTTGCTCAAACAGAAATAAAGCTAATCAAGAAAATTGATGAGGTTTATGATATGGTTGAAGCCGACAACTTAGGTAGTGTATTTGCCATTAGAAAAGGAGTTGTGCAGAAATATTCAAGTTCTGGTGAGCCTGTTATTAAGAATAGCGAAAAGTTATTGGGTGAGGTTTCAAGACTTGATGCCACTAATCCTTTAAAAATGCTCATTTTTTTTCAAGGATTATCTCAGGTTTCGTACGTAGATAATCAGTTGGCTAGGCGTGGAGATATTATTAATCTAGATCGTTTGGGGTATGCTCAAACTTCTGCAGTTTGCACTTCTTACAACAATGGTTTTTGGTTGTTCGATCAATTTACGTTTCAATTGGTTCGGGTAGATGATCGTTTAAATGAAACCAACAAAACCCCCAATTTACGACAACTATTAGGAGTTGTAATTAATCCCGTTAAGTTGATTGAAACCAGTAAATGGCTTTATCTTCTAGATAAAGAGAATGGCGTTTATGTTTTCGATCTCTATGGAACTTACTACAAACGCATTCCGATTACAGGAATTACCGATTTTGATATTGAAAACAATCAACTGTATTATTTAAAAGATGATCACATTCACCGATTTGATGTCAAGTCTTTAAATGATCAAACATTTGAGGTGCCAGTTTCAGAAATTCATCGATTTTCAGTGCACGGAACCAGAATAAACCTTGTAACAAATCAAGCGCTTTATATTTTTGAGTTAAGACTTTAATGAAAAGCACTATTTTTGGCCGTCTCTCAACCTTAAACGAATAAAAACATATGTCTTTACACGTTGCAATAGCAGGAAATATAGGATCAGGAAAAACAACGCTAACCGAATTGTTGGCTAAACATTACAGTTGGGAGCCTCATTTTGAGGATGTTGACGAGAATCCTTATTTGAATGATTTCTACAATGAAATGCAGCGTTGGTCATTTAACCTTCAGGTGTATTTCTTGAATAGTCGTTTTGCCCAAATCTTAGATTTAAGAAATAGTGGTAAAAAAGTGATTCAAGATCGTACGATTTATGAAGATGCATTCATTTTTGCGCCCAACTTACATGCAATGGGTTTGATGACCACTCGTGATTTTGAAAATTACTTTTCATTATTCACTATGATTGAAGGTTTTATCCAACCGCCAGATGTATTGGTTTACTTAAAAGCATCTGTTCCAACATTAGTGCAACAGATTCAATCTCGTGGTCGAGAGTATGAAGAAGCTATTCGCCTAGATTATTTGAAACGTTTGAATGAGCGTTACGAATCTTGGATTAGCTCATACGACAAAGGAAAGTTGATTGTAATTGATGTTGATGACAACAACTTTAAAGAAGACCAAGAAGATTTGGGGATGATAATCCACCGTATTGATACCGAATTACATGGTTTGTTTTAATATAAAAGGGGAGTTTTCACTCCCCTTTTTTTTGCGTTACATTTTGTACGGAAGTGTAGATCTTGAATTCTCTTGACTAGCCTCAACGGGTTGTTCTAATTCGTCTTCAGCTTGAATTTGTTCGGTTTGAGTTTCGGTTTCTTGATGGGTGTGTCCCCCCATTTCTCCCAGGATAGGAGCAATTACCAACCCAACCAAACAGGTCAATTTGATTAAGATATTCATGGAAGGCCCACTGGTGTCTTTAAAAGGATCTCCAACAGTATCACCAGTAACAGCTGCTTTATGAGCATCTGAGCCTTTGTAGGTCATTTGACCATCAATTTCAACGCCTGCTTCAAATGATTTTTTAGCATTATCCCAAGCGCCACCTGCGTTGTTTTGGAAAATAGCCCAAACCACACCTGATACAGCAACTCCAGCCATATAAGCGCCAAGAGGTTCAGCGCCCATTACAAATCCAATTAATATTGGGGCTGTGATGGTAATAGCACCAGGAAGCATCATTTCTCGCAAAGCTGCTTGAGTTGAGATTTCAACACACTTTCCATATTCCGGTTCAGCTTTGTATTCCATGATACCTGGAATCTCTTTAAACTGACGTCTAACTTCTTTTACCATTGCCATTGCAGCTTTACCAACAGATTCCATAGCTAGAGCCGAGAAAATAACAGGAATCATTCCACCAATAAATAATGCGGCTAATACATCAGCCTTGAAGATGTTGATGCCCTCAATTCCTGTGAAAGTTACATAAGCAGCAAATAATGCTAAAGCTGTTAAAGCAGCCGAAGCAATGGCAAATCCTTTCCCGATGGCTGCCGTTGTATTTCCAACAGAATCTAAAATATCTGTGCGTTCTCGAACTTCATCTGGTAATTCACTCATTTCAGCAATTCCACCTGCGTTATCAGCAATTGGCCCAAAAGCATCAATGGCTAATTGCATAGCTGTTGTCGACATCATAGCAGAAGCTGCAATTGAAACTCCGTAAAAACCCGCTAACTCGTACGCGCTCCAAATGGCTCCAGCAAATAGAATTACGGGAGCAAAAGTCGATTTCATTCCTGTGGCTAAACCCGCAATGATATTGGTAGCTGCACCTGTTGATGAATTTTGAACGATATCTAAAACGGGCTTTTTACCCAAACCTGTGTAGTGTTCTGTAAAATATGAGATCAAGCCACCAACAGCCAAACCAACTAATGTTGCATAGAATACATATCTAGAAGCAAATGTTTGTTTGCCTTCACCAAAATACTCCATGGTGATTTCTGAAGGAAGCATCCAGTCGATAACAAACCAGGCAGCAATAGCTGTCAAAGCAATGGCAGTCCAGTTTCCTTTATTCAAAGCCGTTTGAACTTGAGGTTCTTTGGCATCATTTCCCTTGATGTTGATT
>MDTF01019150.1_pt1 | contig 13152 bp, 12 predicted proteins | sample 811191 | NCBI WGS metagenome assembly MDTF01 (sample SAMN05326649, study PRJNA326480) | marine metagenome | isolation source: seawater | place: Southern Ocean | collected 2011
TGTAACTCCAAGAAAATAAATATCTTCCTGAAAATTCATTAATAACATAATTAAATATATTTGATAAAGGTAAACCCACTTGATTTACTGTATAATAAGTATTGCTTTCCATATCTAAACTATTAATTTCATCAGAACCATCTATAGTTAAATTCATGGATAAGTCAATACCAGCCTGTATTTGACTTGTATTGTAATTCTGATATTTACCTGTCCATGGATACCATATATATAATATATATTGTACATATGTTGCATAATTCTTACCACTCCAATAATTTATTATACTATTCTTTAATTCAACAATTTGTGAATTGGGTATCGTTATTATAACTGTGTTATTTGTATTTATAAATTTTATTTCCAGTTCCCCCGGAATATATGGTAAAGCTATATCATTATCTTCGTTTAAAAGTTTTGTTTCATAATTATATTTTTGACGTATTGTAAACGCGTCATTTAAAGATGATAATGTTTTTGGCAAAAGTTGAATTTCATTCATTGTTCGTTTACTATTATAATTATAATCGCCATCACCCACGTTATATAAAATATCTTTATCCAATTGACTTTTTAAAATAATATTATTCGAAAAGTCCTGTAACCTATAATCGTATCTAGCTATATACGGTATTTGGTAATTATTTTTTGAATAATTGTCACTATTTGCAAATATTGTTTTATTTACGGTTGACGATTCTAATTCATAGCAAATGCTCTCTATTTGATTATCACTCGAATCTATATTTATATTATTATAATTTGATAAAATACTTTGATTAAAACCAATATCTTCCTTTATATAAATTCGAATTTCCCAGGATGATGTGTCATTTTCAACGACAGGTTTATATTTTATTTTTGCATATCTATAATCTGTTTTAACCTTATTTATATTATTCCATGAAATATCTGCCATATTTTCAGCATACACTGTATTTTTTGGTAAAATAAAACCATTTGTATCGTCTATCCAATTTTTCCATACTTGCGAATTTATTAAATTACCCTGACTACCTCCAATACCACTACCATTATAGTAAAAAGTATTATAAAACGCAGGTAAATAGCCACCAATGGTATTTCCAATATAATTATTTGTTTTATGCATCCATTTTACACCCATTGGAACCCAATTTATATTATCATCACTTAAACTTATAGACATTGTGGAACCAAGCAATTCAATTGCATTACCCGGTGAAAGCAATTCATTGCCACTTGTTTTGGTTTCTATTTGGTTAAATGAAAAATCAATAAAATTAAAATTTATTGTATTATTTTCACCAGCATCAAACGTGTAATTATATTCTGCATCTTGAGTCCATACATCAGCTGAATTATTTTTAAATGATATTGGGTAATTTACTGCACCTTTTGTTTGAGAGAACATTTTATTCGTTTCACTTGCCAATTTAATTGGATATAAATTTCCACTATTTTCCCAACCAATAATAGAATTATCTTGAAAAATACAGTTAAAATATGTAGTCAACTTTGATTCGAATACACGTGAAACACTTTTTGTCATTGAATTTACATCGGAAGGCAACCCCCAATAAGTTATATCGTTTAATTTACAACCACTATTATCTATTTTTGTTACAAACTGGTCATTAATAAAAATGTACACATCATATTTATTATTTATATTTTGTCTTATTTTATATCTTATTGTAAAACCGCCATTGTATTTTGTGCCTGTTTTTGTTACACCATATAATTGTAAATTAGCATGATAAGGATTTCCATCTTTATCTCGGAATATATAACTTTTTGAACCCGATAAATCCCTTGTTTCAGTAGTGTCATCTCCATCACCCCTTATTCCAAATAATATACCTGTTTTTTCATCTGGTGTATTGGAATAACTAAAAACACCACTTGGGTCACTAGTATTTTCTAAAAAAGAATCCTCTAATACATATATCTCCAATTCCCAATTGTAAATACTCACACCGGTATTATCATCGGGTATTTTTATAAATTTAATAGCAGGATTTGTATCCAAATTCCTACTAATATCTGTCTGTATAAGATAATATTGTGACTTAATATTATTTTTGTAAGATATAACAGTATTAACATCCGTACCTGTTATTTCCATTTTTGAAACATAATTTATAAAAAATTCATTCCCAATATGACTAATATTATCATATCTAAACCCCGGTTCATTAAAATTAGATAAATTCTCATACAATGTAATATTTCCATTTTCCTCATGATATACGGGTGTCTCTTGAATTCTTTTATCATCAATACCTAAATAATTATTAGGCAGAGACCATGTATTATTTTTTAATAAATTTATAGTTGTTTCGTCTTCGGGAAACCATAACATGAAATCTAATAAAATCTGCAAATCGGTATTCCCACTTAAATCGATTGTATCGTTTTTCCCCAAGGAAAAAAAATGTGATTTATTATTATTATTAAATTTTAATAATTCCAAATGATTGATATTTACAAATAATTTATTTAAATTTTTTTGATCTCTAATTAATATTGGTTTATTATTATCATATAAAAAATCTCTATATGGTATAAAAATACTTTTCACACCCATTATAGCGTCCGATATAGAGCCTGTTATAGAGCCCGTCGTATACCCAAACGTCCATTTACCTGGTAATAATTTTCCATCATTTTTAGATATATCTGTGAATACAATTGACGAAATATTTGAAAAACTCAAATCATATTCGTTATTGGTAAAAGATAAATCCGTATTTTTTAAATAATTATTGTATCTTTTACTTGGTTTTATTACAAAAATAGCACTAATATCTTGTACAATATTATTTTTTGTATAATAAACACCCAATTTTTTATATGATATTTTTTTTTCATTATCAAAAATTATAGTATATGAAATATCCAATACAGACATTATATATATTTAATAAATAATTTATATTATGGAAGTTTAACATTTCCATCTGTTACCACAAACCAAACAAGAAATAAATGTTGTCATTGGTTCATCTGCAGACCTTGTTTGTAATTGATAATACGTACATTTACTCTTCTTACATTTGTAACATTTAAACTCGTCTGTTGCAGCCGATAAATTAACAGAAGTTATATTTTTATCTCTTTTTATTTTTGCGTCAATCAATGCTTTCCATTTCTCCGGGCACAATTCTTGATGCTCCATAAATGATATTTCTTTCATACTTATTTTTTTTTTTTGATTTTTTTAACAAGCGAATTATTATTTTTAAAATTAATAAACAATGACTTAACTCTATCCAAATAAAGTATAACGAAAAATTTATTTTCCCATTTCCTAACAATATTTAATTTAGTAGCCTTTCGTACCGTAAAATTATAGATACCCTTTTCTATATTTATTGCTTTTTTTTTTTCGAAAAAAGCAATAAATTTTTCTGAAACATTGTTTCTAAATATTCCACTATTTTCAACTTTCATTATTTATAATATTAAAATTATTATTTAAATTTATTTTCAATTTATTTTATTCACTTTCATCACTTTCCTCACTTTCATCACTTTCCTCACTTTCTTCACTTTCTTCACTTTCTTCACTTTCTTCGCTTTCTTCACTTTCTTCTTCGCTAATAAATTTTTCTTCTTTTAATGAATTATTGCCTTCATCTTCATCATCTTCATCATCTTCATCATCTTCATCATCTTCATCATCTTCATCATCATCATCACCATCATCATCTTCATCATCTTCTTCATCTTCTTCATCTTCTTCATCTTCGTCATCTTCTTCATCTTCATCTTCATCTTCTTTGTCGTCTTCAAATAGAGTTATTTCATTTGAATCGATTGCATCAATATCTTCAAACTCATCGTCGACAACAAACCCGTCAGATTTGTCGTATCCTTGTTTAGTTAAATTTTTAGGGTCTACAAATTCTTCCTCTTCCTCTTCTTCGGATTCAATATCATCAAATCCACCAAATAAAAAATTGTACAATTTTTCAAATTCGATTTTTGTACAATCTTTTAGTGTTTCGCATGATAATTCTTCATTGGTATGTTTTAATAGAATCATATTACCGAAATACAACTCTTTGTCTATTGGTGGTGGCAAGTCGAATTTATTTTCACTACCAGCATTTCCATTATCTTTTGAAAATAATGAATAATAAACATCATCCATTTCCCATGTATGTCTTTTACAAAAATTTTTATTTGATGAAAATCCACACTTTTTATATATATTATCTAATGAAGTTAGTTTAATGTTAGATGTTTTTATAGAACCAGATTTTTTTATAATGATTAATTTTACCATTGCTAATATAAAAATAAAAATTGGTTTAAATAGTTTATAATTATTATATTATATTTATGCGAAAAATATATTTAAAAAACGTTAATGCGGTAAATGAAAAAAAAATGAAAAAATTAAATGATAACTACATTAAAAGAGTAAAAAAGGAGAAAAGAATTTTATGTAATGATGGGTTTTATAAATTTATTGACAATAAATTATTTAAATTTAATATTAAATTTAAAATAATTTCAGAAAATGATATTTCTTTTGATATTGAAGAAAACTATACAAAATGTGTAATATATCAAATACCATATGATAACATTGAAGTAATTATTGAAACATACATTTATAAAATAAACGACGAAACGAATCTTATTTTCGAGTATTATAAAAATAAATTAAATGATTTTTATATTATTACGAAAACAAAATTACACAATGATAATTATATTTTAAAAAAAGAAATAAGTTGTATAAAAGATTTGATAATATAATTACTATATAACATGTTTTTTTGGATTATAAAACAAATAATAATATCATTCCTATTTATTTTTACGTTGCATAATATATTTACTTACTTTAAAAATAATTTAACAGTTCCCAAAATTAAAGATTTGATAAGAAAACCAACTGAACAATATAAAGAAATTTATGAATCCGAGGAAAAATCGATGGATAAGGAAACAATGAAAAATGAATTGAAAGATTATTTAAAAAATCTATCCAAATCTAATACATCTACCAAATTAGAAAGTGTAGGTGATGTATTTAGCGAAAATTCAAATAATACATTTACTACTTATTAACGGTTTTTTTTTACATGATTTTTAAAAGTATATAAATGAAATAAAATATAAAATATATAATGAAATATGATGAAAAAAATATCTATTGGGAAAGTTCCCACAAATAGAACTTTCTTATGAAAAAAATCTTCATAATAAAATTCGCAATATTGACTATTATATTACAATACCCTATGGGAAAAAATATTTTGCTTGGTTTAAAAATCATAATAATAAAAATAATTTGTTTATTTTAGAAATTGATAAAAATAAAAATAAAATTACTTCAATAATTCAAACTTTTGGATGTTTTAAAAATAATTTGTGTATCGGTAATGGTACGATTTTATATGGTACGATTTTTAAATATAAAAATCATAGCTTTTTCAATATTGAAGATTGTTTTTATTATAAAAATAAAAATTTATCTACATCTAATAATTTCGAAAAATTATTAGAAACAAGAGATTTGTTTAAAAATTTCAAACAAACTATATATAATAACACACAGTTGATTTTCGGATTGCCAAATATGTCAAATAAATTATCCGAAATGAAAAAAATAATTTCGGATACTCCTTATAAATTATATGCCATACAACATCGATTTTTGAAGAAAAATATTAATATTTTTTACAATGAACCGATAACCAATTACAATATATTTGCTAATTTTTTAGTAAGAACCGTAATAGAACCCGATACTTATAAAATTTTTGCTTTGAAAAATCATAAAATAATAGAACATTCTCATCTTTCAATACCTAGTTATAAAAAAAGTATTTTTATGAACAAATTATTTAGAAATATAAAAGAGAATGTTAATTTAGATTATCTAGAAGAAAGTGATAGCGAAGAAGAGTTTGAAAATATTTCTGAAAATAAATTTATCTATTTGGAAAAGGAATATATTTTTAAATGCGTATTTAATAGAAAGTTGAAATTATGGGAACCTGTTGAAATTATGAATGATAAAATTTCAGATATAAATGATATTTTAGAAATAGAAAAAAATAAATAATATATATATAATGCCGGTCAATAGTTCTTTAATTGGGAATACAGATAATGCTTTTCAACATAATAATGTGACAGAAGTTTTAAATAAAGGTTGTGACTCCGTACAAGGTGGTGGTGCACATAATGCTTTACAAAGTAGTGATTTACAAGATGGTGGTGCACATAGTGCTTTACAGGGTAGTGATGTACAAGATGGTGCTGTACAAGGTGGTGGTGGTTATGGTAACACATTTAAATCTCTAAAACAAAACGCAACCGATAACATGGGTAGAGGGTATGGTGCAACTGTAAAATATTCAGATTGCAATAAACAAAATGGTGGTTCTTCCCATAGCGCCATAGGTGGTTCTGAACTCGGTAAGCAATCGCATGCGGTTGACCGATTCAATCATTCTTTTAGTGGTGGTTATGGTTTTGGTAAAGAAGGTGCCGCTGTAGCGCACGAACTTAAAGGCAGTTATGCTGCCATGACACAACATAAAGATTTGAACTCGTGTGGTGGTGGAAAAAGAAAATCTAGAAGAAAATCACGCAGAAAGTTGAAAAGAAAATCTCGCAGAAAATTGAAAAGAAAATCATGTAAATGTAAAGGAAAATGTAAGTGTAAGTCAAGAAAAACACGTAGAAAATCATGCAAATGCAAAGGAAAATGTAAGTGTAAATCAAGAAAATCACGAAGAAAATCATGTAAATGCAAAGGAAAATGTAAATGTCGCAAGACCCGTAAAACAAAACAAAATGGTGGTAATCGTAAATGCAAATGCAAAGGAAAATGTAGATGCAAAGGAAAATGTAGATGCAAAGGAAAATGCAGATGCAGAGGTCCATGTAAATGTCGTAAAAGGCGTAAAACAAAACAAAATGGCGGTTCTTCCATTTCATATTCATCGATTGATGAAAATTTGAAAGGAAATGATGCGAGAATATTAGGAACAAATGCTTCATTGTCTTCCGATAAAAATTGTGGTGATGGATATAATCATTTCACTGGTGGTACTGAAAAATCTTTATATTAAATCCGATTAATCAATTAAACATTTACCAGTTAATAAAGGATTTTTAGCTCTTCTTGCTTTCTTGCTTGCTTTCTTTTCAGCATCAAATATACAATCCCATTTACCATCTAAATATTCATGACAGGTTGTTGTCAATATTTTGAATTTTTGCTTTCTATAAAATGTTTTCCTTTTTTTCCAATGTCTTTGAAATAATGCATGTTGGTCCAAAATATCATATACCTCTGTATTATCATGTTTCATTCTTAAAATTCTACCAACCGCTTGTGTAACATCGACCCTAGGCGTAGCCATTAATAATGTAGTCAATGTTTTAATATCTAACCCTTCTTCCGCCATCGCATACGTGGCTATAATAACTTTTTTCTTCTCGGATATTTTCAAATCCTTTTCTTTCATACCACCAACATAGTACCCAACCGAAGAATAATTCCTTTCTTTTATTGCGTCATGTAAATATTTTAATACTGATTTATTATGAGCCAAAACCATTATTTGAGCTTTATTTTCAGTATCTCTATCAATGATATCTTTCAAAACGATTAATATAAATTCGGACCTATCCTTAAATTCACAAATTTTTTTTATCATTGTTGAATATTTCACCATACCTCTATAATCATAAGCCACTTCATTAAATTCTGCATTATTTGAAATATAATTTATACATTTCACAGTCACTTTATCTTCTCCTTTTCTTTCTATTTTACATACGATATCACCCAAAAACATTTTTATAACATATGTTAACCTATCTTTTCTTTTTACGGTTGCCGATAATCCTAACATATATTTTGACACAACCTTAAATAACGACCTACTAAAAACTTCAGAGCTAATATGGTGGCATTCGTCAACAATGGTCAGACCATATTCATTAAATAGCTCTTGTGAATATTCTTTCATACTTAAACTTTGTAACATACAAATTACAATATCTTTATCTTCTACGTCTATTATTTTAGCTTGGATGCGACCGACGCGTGCATCTGGTAAAAATTGTTCAATTCTTTCAACCCATTGTCTTAACAAAAATTCTTTATGAACAATAATTAATGTTTTTAAATTAATACGTGAAATTATATTTAATCCAATGCACGTGTTATGTGTAACTGTAAAATCGCCTAATACAAAACGCCTATTACCATCTATTTCAAAGCCAAAATATTCATCAACTTCTTTTTTTACTAGTTTAATACCCGTATTTAACACATTTTTTATTTGTTTTCTTTTACTTGCTTTTCGTACTAATTTAACTGGTATATATTCAATACCATATCCATGTATTGATGTTCTATAATATGCTTCTTTATACATGCAACTTGTATGACATTTTTTCTTATATGCTGCAAACCCAAGAGAACGAGCTACATAAATTATATCATCTAACAACTTTTCATTTTTTTGTACAATATCATAACATCCTTTGTCATAACATCCCTTGTTATAACCACAGCTATCAATTATACCTGCCAGTAACTCAAGTCTTATAGATTTACTATTACATTTATAAATATGCGGGATATGTTTATTGTTAATTAAATTGTATAATTTTAACATATTTAAAACAGGATTTTTTCCACCTGAACCGGATATTCCTTTTCTATTTTTTTTACCAAATGACATTCTATAAGATATATTATTCCGACCCAATCCCTGTTTTAAAAATAATCCTTGTTCTTGACAATACATTTTAAAATATTTTATTACCGGTTCATCTATTGTTGTTATTTCTGGACTTCTACTCGTCCCATCGCCCAACCAATAACCCAAAATATATGGGTCTAATTCTACTTTTTGTTTAGTAAAATGAATAGGAACTCTATATCCCTTTAACAAATGATTTTTTATTGTTTTTGGTAATTTTAAGAAATCTATTACTTCAATGTCGATTATTTTTCCTTTTATATAATTTTTATTGCCATTACCATAACTACACCTTAATGATAATATATGTGATTCATTTACTGTATATTTATCACCTTTTGTAGGTATAACATCATACATCATTTCTCTCCCCCTAGCCAAACTTAAAACTGTCCTTGGTGTTGAATCATCACCCATTAATTTATCACCGACTTTTATATTTTCCACTTTTTTTATTTTACCATTTGATAGCATAATTGATGTTCCTCTAGCAAGGCATTTACCGAAACCCGTATGAAGAGCTAATAAACCACCACCACTTGTTTTGATATGTTCCATATATTTCTCGACAACCGGTACTTGTTTAGGTCTCAAAGAACCTGAAAATTTTAAATTAATTTTTTTGCCTGGGCTCACGCGCATTTCTTCTGGTTCGCCATAATTTTTATATCCATAATATCTTGGTAAATATATTTTTTTAGAGGATTCTCTATAAACAGGAAATGAGATTGGTTGCTGTGGTGAATTTTTAGGAACATATGGTGAAACTGTTAATTCTTTTCTTATTAATTCTTGTTCTTCAAGTTCTAAATTTTCTTTATAAATCGTATAACCTTTATTTCCAAAATAAGTTGCTGGTTTTTCATCCATTAAATATATAAATTTTTACTAATCTTTTTATATATTTTTAATAAACATTCAATTTTTTTATTTTATGTTTTTTATTTTATGTTTTTTATTTTATGTTTTTTATTTTATGTTTTTTATTTTATGTTTTATTTTATGTTTTTTATGTTTTATTTTATGTTTTTTATTTTATGTTTTATTTTTTTAATAAAAAATGAAATATTAAATAAAAAATAAAAAATATTAGTTTATGATATATGAACAAATTTTTTAAATCATTAATGCGTGAAAAACATCATTCTTTATTAGCAATATTACTGGCACTTTTCATTATCATCGACGTTAAAATTCCTTTTCAAATGGCAAACTTGATTGATACAATTGTTGGTAAAACGGTTGTAATTATAATTGTATTCGCACTTTTAACATTTAATAAGTTTGTTGGTGTTTTAGCTATAGTTGCTGGTTATATGCTTATTATGCGGTCAATGAATATGGGTAATGTGTCATTTATAGATACTGAAAAATATAAATTTTCACAAATGAACAATATGAATGTAGAAAATATTAGAAGTGTCGAAGAAGACATTATCGATAATATGTTACCTAGGGTTGCGACTGAAAATACCAATAATAGTTTTTTCAAACCAATGCAAAGTAAATTATATGATGCTGAAAAAATATAAAAAAAACAAGACGAAAAAGAAATAAAAAAATAAAAAAATAAAAAAATAAAAATATAAAAATTTTTATTTTTTAAATGTTAAATGTTTTAAATGTTAAATTAAACTGGAACTTCTAGTTACTATTGTATCGTCGCCAATTAATTTCCCTAGATTTTTAAAAATAAAGCTATGTATAAATACCATGGCGCCTATTATAACAGCAACTATTACAATCAAGTAAAATATATTTTTTGTTTCAGAATCAATACCTCCAAAAGTGCCTTTTATCCAATCCATCCTTGTTCCATAAAGTGGATCGCCTTTCTCATCTTCCACTGGTGTACAAATCAATGGTAATGTGTCATTGGTCCCCCCTAACCCGGGTCCATCTTTTGTACCTTTTTCATTTAAAAAAACGTACTTTTCAAAAATATTATTAAATTTATTATAATTGTTTATATTTCCAGCATATCTTATACTGTTCTCGGTAAAGCCCCTTTCTGATATATCTTTTTCAGTATTTGTTTCACTATATACCTTTATTAATTTATCATAATCATCACTTTTTATATTTATTGCATTTCCAAAAAAAATGCATTTAAAATATTGTGAACAATTACCAATATAAGGTATTGTTGATTTATATGTTATAAAACTATCTCTTGGGATAATATCATTAAAATTAAAATTAGGCACCCTTATTGTTTGATTTACAGTTGTTATATTATCTGCAATTTGACCAAACCATTTTGTAGTTAGCGATTCAACATCGCTCTTTTCAACCGGTATAAACATACATAGATATTTATTATTTTTATTTTCAAATATTAATAATATTTCCATATCCATTTTTTTACCATTATATTTGTTGATAGATTTCATATAAAAAAAAGTTTTTACCAAATCTAATCTACCCAATGTAGAAATATGAGCAACTGCCCTTTGTATTATGGGTATTTTAATTATACCGTTGTACGAAGACGCAATATCAATCTCGCTAATATTCTTAAAATCATAAGTAAATTTAGTTAAATTTGAACTTTTTTGATATTTTTTCATTTTTGTTTTATCAATATCTATAGGAATTTTTATAGTACTTCCAGTGCATGCCATTTATATATTATAAATTAATATTATAAATAATATATTTTTAATATATATTTAATATAAGTAAAAATCATGGGTTTCTCAAAAAATAGAATTAAAAAAATATTTAAAAATAAAGTTCAAACAAAAAAAATATTTAAAAAAGAGAGAAAAGATAGAAAAGAGAGAAAAAGAGTGAAAAAAAATACTTTTAGAAATAATAAAATCAATATTAGAAATAAATCTATAAAACAATATAGAAAACGAATTGCTAAAAAGAAAAGAAAAAATTATATACAATATGGTGGAAATTCAAATTCATATAGTGTTGAGATTTCTAAAAAATTAAATACATTTATGAAAAAAGGTAATCGGGAACCAAGTAAAGTTGACGACCCTGAATTAAAATATTATAATTTTGATTTTATATTACCTAATGAACCAGCTCATCAGAAAATTTTAAAAAGTTCTGATATTGAAGAAGAATTTAACAAAAAGGCGAAAACAGATAGGGAAATAGAAGAAAAGGAAAGAGAGGAAAAGGAAAGAGAGGAAAAGGAAAGAGAGGAAAAAGAAGATAAAAATTACATTAAAAAAGACATTGAAAAGGCTACTAGAAAATCCATCGAAGAAAGTGGGAAAACATGTGAACCACAAGTTTTCTTATGGAATGGTAAGGGACCACCAGTTGTTTTCACAGATTCTTGTGGTGACAATAATGAGCCGGGAATGTGGATGCAGCATATTTTTAATAGTGTTTAAATTTCGTTATATCTTTGTTTATTCTTGAATTTAGTTTTTTTCTTTTCTTTTTTTGAAATTTCGGCTTTAAAATCAATTAAAGTTAATATAATACTATCAATCTTCGCTTCCATTTTTTTTTCTTTGAAATATGTTTGTTTTAAATTATATAACCCAGGTATTATTTTATTTATTAATTTATTAATATTTTTCGTTAACTTAATAAATTCAACATCATTATAATTAAATTTTTTTTTATATTTTACCAAATCTAAAAATTTTACAAACTTTGTGAAATCTTTGTCCAAATACGTAAATGTTTTACCCCTATTTTCGTTATTCCACCACCTAGATATATTTTGGTATACATTATTTTCATATGTACAATAACTTCCTGAAATAAAAAGATTTAGTTTTTCATCATCTTTCTTATCATCTTTCTTATTATTTTTCACATCATCTTTATTATTTTTCACATCATCTTTATTATTTTTCACATCATCTTTATTATTTTTCACATCATCTTTATTATCTTTCACATCATCTTTATCATCTTTCACATCATCTTTATTATTATCTTTCTTATCATCTTCCACATCATCTTTCACATCATCTTTATTATCATCTTTCTCTTTCTTATTATCATTTTCAATTATTTTACCTATTTTCATTCCCATTTTTAAATTTAAAATTTCATTAAATTTTAATTTAAAATTTTCTAAAAGTGTATTGTATTCAATTAAAGAATCCTGGTTTTTAAAATTCATTATAATATAGTATTTTAAAAAAAAAAACGTTTATTTTATTTAAAAAATTATTAAATTTTTTTAAATAAAAGGTATATATTCGGGTGTGTTATTTTCATAAATAGTCGCCTTAAATGCATCATTATAACCTTCGACGAATACACTATCACCGTTAAAAAGTTCATCGCATCCATAATCAGCAGTGCAACTTTTGCCATTTTTACTAATTGGTAATTTGACACTATTATTTTTATCGCTTAAAGTGTAAAATTGCCATTTTTGTCTATTTGTATGCATTGGTCGCCCCATCAAAGGTAATATTGTTTCTTCACCATTTAA
>MDTF01010994.1_pt1 | contig 13143 bp, 13 predicted proteins | sample 811191 | NCBI WGS metagenome assembly MDTF01 (sample SAMN05326649, study PRJNA326480) | marine metagenome | isolation source: seawater | place: Southern Ocean | collected 2011
CTTTTTCATTTTCTAAAAGTTTATCAAACATAATTGGATTTAATGTAATAATCCCGGGTTTGTAACCCATTTTAACTACAGAGTTTATAAATTCAATAAGAATGTCCCCCCTTCCCATACCTAATAACAAGTCTGTGATTATATTCTGCATATAAATATAACTTCCTTTTTTAAGGTTTCTAGGAACTTCTAGGTTTAAAGCTAATGGGGTTATACTCTTTAAATTTTGTGTTGTTACTAACTTTGCACCCCCAATTATGTTTTTTATCAAAGAAGTATTCTTAATAAGATATTTAAATAAGCTCAGCATACCGTTTTCGTTAACCATACTGGCATACTTATGAGGATAAGGTATACTATAATGTATTTCTTTGGAACTGTCAAATTTGTTATTATTTACAAGCTTATAGCCTTTTTCATTAGAGTTAATCATGAACCCATTAAGACCTATTTTTAAAGAATCGTTTATAAACGATTCAATTTTTTTTAACGTGTCAAATTTTAACTTTGTTTTCTCTCCTTTTTGTAAATCAAAGTGATTGACACCAAAAAACTGATTATCTCCTAGTATTATTTTCATAATTTAATATTTTTTCCATTAATATATTAACTTCTAATGCTTCATTAACAGTTGCCATTATCTTCTGGTCTCCAATAAGGTCTAACATTTGATTAGTAAAATCAACACCTCTCAAATAAAAGGGTACAGATTTTGCTAAATCTGCAACTGATACTTTTTCAATGAATTCTCCATTAAAATTATATATATTTATCTGTTGTTGATCTATAGAATATTTGAAACCATCTTTCATTTCTATTTCTAAACCAAAAACTGGTTTTCTCACTTCTTTTTTGACCCAATTAAAATATAATGAAACAGAAATATCATTTTCTGTTTTTATGGTCGCTTCAACAATATCATCTATATCTGAAACTATAGACTCTTTTTTGGAACTCAAAACCTTCATTCGGTCATTTCCAATTATATATTGAACTAAATCAATAACATGTGAACCCATTTCATTTAAAACACCCGAAAAAGGGCCATTACGCCAACCTTTTGGTTTTTTCTCAATAGTATTACTTAAGTATTTACCATGAATTGATTTAATTTCTTTTGGATTAATATTAGTTTTAACCCATTGAATACAAGGATTAAAACGAAGCACATATCCTATGTTAATAGTGCTGAATTCTGAAAAATTATTCAGATTAACATTAGTATAACCACCGAAGGGTTTCTCTATAAAAATTTTTTTATCGCCTCTATTTTTACTTCTTTCAAGAAGTTCAAGATGTACAAATGGAGGTGTCGTTATTATAGTAACGTCAAAAGCATCTTTTAAATTTGAATCATCTGCGTAAAACTTTGCATTTATATTTTTTTTTAATAATGACCGAATTATTTTATTTGGCTCAATCACCGAAAAATCAAAATCAGAATTTAATCCATTTAATATTGAAAAATGAGTTAATCCCATCCTACCAAAACCGTATATTAAAATTTTCATACTATAATTTTATTTTATTTAATTTGAATAAACTCATAAACATATCTTTAAAGTAAATAAAGATAATTGGATATCTTTTCAGTATCTCAGGTCTATCTATTGTTCGTTTTAACCATGCAAGCCTTAATTTCCACCATAGTGGATGAATCTCCTTTTGATTCCCTGCAATCCAATCAAACACGGCTCCAACGTTACATATTAATTTCACATTTAAATTATTCTTTATTGAGTAACTCCATTTTTCTTGTTTCGGACAAGTCATTCCAACAAAAAGGATATCAGGTTCAAAATTTGAAATAACTTTTATAATTTCATCATTATCTTCTTGAGAAAATTCATCTTTAAATGGGGGAGAATAATTGGCTATTTTTAAATTAGGATACTTAATCTTTAAATTCGCATCGATTTTCGCTAGAGTTTCTTCAGTAGAACCCATAAAAAAAACTTTTAAGTTATTTCTGTGAGCTTTTTCTATAAAATAATCGACTACAAAGGGACCTTGATTTCTTTTTATTCTTTCCCCGGTGTTAAAAAAATGCCCTAATCCAAAGTATACACCATCTAATACTAATATATCCGAGTTAATTAATGATTTTCTAAAAAGAGGATCTTTGGTAGATAAACCATATGAATTAGGACTTATTGTTGATAGTAAGAGATTCTCATTTAATGTAATTTTATCTAAGGAATCTGAGAAAACATCAAATCCCATAGTTTTAATTTTGTGCATTTAAAATATATTTTAAAATTGAGTATTTAAATATTGGTTTGATATTATAATTAATAGAAATTTTATTGTTCATCACATTAACAGAATGTCCAAAAGAGTAAAATAAAAATGATAGATATTTTATAAATTTAATCTTCATAAAAACATATGATAACAAATTGAAATCTTCTTTAATATTATCTATTATTTCTAATCTATATTTGTTAATTTCAACTAGTGATCTATTTGAATCATGAATCCTAAATGCACATAATGGAATATTTACTGAATGAAGAGAATATTTGTTTGCAAAATTTCTCCAAAGAGCAAAATCTGATGCTAAGTTATATTTTTCATTTAAGCCATTACTATATTCCCATACCTCTCTTCGCCAAAACATGTTTTCTTGTTGAAGGAAACCTAATGATTTATCATTATAAAACCCACCTTTAATAAGAAATTTTGGGTAGACTACATCATTATCAGAAGATTTATATAGGATTCCTTTATCATTAATAAAACTATTTTTACCAATAATCCATGAAATATCTTTACTGAGATTGAATATTTCGTTTACTGAATTTAATGTCCAAGGCATTTGAATGTCATCCGAATTCAGCCAACAAAGTATATCACCTTTTGCTTTAGAAAAACCTTTATTAATGGCATTATACTGACCATTATCTTCCTCATTGTAAAGAGTAATTGAGGTATTATCAAATGACTTTATTATAGATATAGTCGAATCAATAGAACCTCCATCTTGAATAATTATTTCTAGATTTGAATAGTTCTGATTTAATATAGATGATAATGTTTGACCAATATACTTTTCAGAATTATACGATGGTATTACAATACTAATTAGTAATTCTTTTTTTTTCATAATTATAAAAAACGATTAGCAATGCTTTAAAAATAATAAGACCAAAAAATCCAGAAGCTAAACTTGATTCAAAGACTTCGTGAAGACTTAAAACTGAAAACAAAATTAAACTGCTGGTAACTTTTTTCTCTCTAAATAAAATAAACCCTATATATATATAGAAGGCTAAAAAAATTAAGCCATAAGTATTTACACCGAAAAGAATGGAATTAAGACCTATCTCAGGATCAAAATCAGAGTTGACTTGAATAAGCTGCTCGACACCAACTATCCAAACATCCCTGAAAATACCATATTCAGTCATAATATCGGGGTTTATAAATTTTTGCAAGGTATACAATATTAAAGGAATAGTTATCGGAGTTATATAAAGTAAAAGTAAAAACCAATTGCTAATTTTATTTTTAACAATAGGGATTAAAAGAATATTAGCTAATAAAAAAACTAGTAATGAGGATCTAGAATCTGTGTAATAAATGATTATAAAAGTCAAAATAAAAGAACAGGTAAATGAAATTAAATCAAAGATATTTTTTTTTTTGGTAGTTAATAAAACTATAATGTAAGGACACAATACGGCAATTGACAAAGAGTTTTGATTGCCCCAAACACTACTAAATTCTTTATTTTCTAAAATGAATGGATCTGCTTTAATTAAAAGCAAAAAGTGAATAAAAATTAAACATAAAAATAATTTATTTGCAATAAAAAATGATTTCTTTTGAAGAAAGTCATATTTAATTGATAGAAATAATAAAAATTGACCATTCAAAAAAAACAAGATTTTATTAAAAGGGATAGCATTAGATATTCCTTCATAGGCAAATAATAACATGATAATTGAACCTATAAATAGATAAAAGAAATTATTTTTTATAGAATGAATCAGGAAAAATAATAATAATAATAGGTTAGACAATAAAATAAAAATCAAACTTAAATCACTGCTTATTATATAAAGTGAAATATAGCCCAAGACAAAAAGAAAAATAGATAAATTATGAATAGAATTATATATAGAAATATTCTGTCTAGATCTCATCTAATAATTTTAAAAATGATTTTTGAAAATTTGAGTTAGAATGCATATCAACCATCTCATTTTTAAACGAAATAAGTTCATTTTTTGAAATATTATATTTTAAATTGGATAAATCTAAAATTAAATTGGCTAAAGATTTCTGGTCTTTATTTTTAAAAGTAAAAACTCCTTTGATATTTGAAAACTCTTTCAGATTAGGTAAACTTGGTATTAAAACTGGCTTAAAATAATTTGCTGATTCAAATATTGTTCTGGATTGATGGATTTGGCTTGGACAGAATATTGAATAATCTGTTTCTTTGTAACTTTGAGAAACATCATGGTTAGATTCTTTTAAAACAATACTATTTGCATGCTCTTTATTTATATCTTGAATTAATCTTAAACACTTTGACTGATATTTACTGAGTTTTTGTTTTTTTGATTGAGAAAAAACACCGCCTATAGTTAGTTTTAAATCCTGTTTATATGATAAAGCTATAGAAAATGCTTGCAGTAAAAAAATAGTACCCTTTAATTCATTAATACCCCCTAAAAAAAGAAATTTATTTTTTTTATTTTGCAAATCATAATTTGTTAAACTAAATTCATCAAACTTATTTGGATTATAAATCAATTTTTTTTTGTTATGAGGGGACTTAAATTTAATTAAGTCATAATTAGATATAAAAACAATTTTGTGACAATGTTTAGAAACGATATATTGAATAAATTTACTTCTGAAACCCTTGCCTTCTTTAGGTAAAGTCTCACGAACCCAACATACTTTTTTAGCTTTCCGATTACTTACCAATAACGAAATCCAAAATAAGGTTACTGAATTAATGATTATTAAATCAGGGGATTCTTTCTTTATTAATTTATAAATCTTGGGTACAGATTTAACTATGAACAAAATACTTTTTATAAAGTGTAGTGAAAATATATTGTGATGATTCCCGTTGTAGTGATAGAAAGGTTGAATATTGGTACCTAAATCAATATATTTATCAATTTGTACAGCATCAGATGAAAAGAATTCTTTTAATTTTCCCTTCTCTGACGACCTATAAGCCAAAGAACAATAAACATCAATATTATTTAGTGCTTTAATAATAAAAGATCCACTCTTTGTAGCGCCACCAACAATACTGGTTTGATGAAAAAATAATACTTTATCTAGGGATTCCATGAGCTAAATTAAACCAGATTTTGAGAAAAAAATACACAATTTTACCTTTTAACGAATTTTTAAAAAACATCTTTATTTTACTTTGAAATATTAATCTCAAATTATGGTCTTCAGATAAATCGAAATTAAGATTTAAATCTTGAGGTAAGATTTGACTATCAATTATATTAAAATTATATGCACCTTGATGAAGTCCACTTCCATCTGCGCCAATGTTTTTAACCAGTGTGTGAACTGGAAATATCCATTTTTTATCATTATTTAATAAACTTAACATAAAACAAAAATCACCCCATCTATCTCTTTTAAAAAAAACTTCTTTTAATGATACATAATGATGACGATTTGAAACATTTTTCAAAAGCGTAACGATTTTTTTTTGTTTTATTAATGATAATATTTGTTTTGATTTTAATTCAGGCCTAGAATATTTAGATTTCCAGAGCCCCATACCCCATGCTGAACTATATGGAAGCTTAACTATATCTTTATCACCAAACTGAACTGGGTAGTTTATTGGGTATAAATAGCCTGAAACCCCTAATATTTCTTCATTATCTGCATATTTATTTAGACAAGAATTAAGAAAATTAAGAAAAGATGGATGAACTATGCAGTCATCCTCGAGAAATATTATTGATTTATATTTTCTAAATAAATCATCAATAGCATCTAAAATATTATCTTGAGCCCCCATATTAAACGATCTTTGTATAACATTAATTAATTTAAACTTATGCTCAAAATCATTAATAGTATTTAAAATAGAATTCTGACATTCTAATACCTGATTTGATTTTGCAAAATCAATATATATATACAATTCAGTCTTATCAGAATTATGGCATTTTGATAGAGTGTTAATAACCTTTTCAAAGTGGATATACCTATCATATACAGGAATTAAAACAGGGGATATTTGATTTCTATATAGCATCTAAGAAATTTTGTTTAGATTAACTGAGTTTCTAATTAATAGTTTAATCAACAATATTGATGAAAAAATAGTTATCATAATTTTTAAGATAATTGGAATATCAAATGTAAATGAAGCAACTATAATCGATAAGAGGATTATATTAAAAACTAATTCATCGTATTTTAGTTTAATGAACTTATTAAGTGGTATTTGAAGGTTTTTTTTCAAGTAAATAAGTGCTAAAGAAAAAACTAACACACTATTTATAGCTAAAGCATAGTAAAGAGATATAAAACCATCAAAAAAAATAATACATAAGATTAATATAAACAGAAGAGGGGAACTTAATATTAGTTGGTAATTCCTAATTACACCTTTTGCATTTACAATTGTATGAGAAGACAAAATACTACTCTCAAAAATTACTGAAACTATAACTAAACTTGTAATCTGCAAAATTATTTTTGGGAAGTCAACTCCTAACCAAATATCAAAAACATAATGTGAATAAAACAAATAACTTTGTAAGATGAATATTGATAATATAAAAATACTTCTAAAGTTTAAATTCATCATACTCAAAACATCAAAATTAATTCCTTTATATGAACTCTTGGTTAAAGATGGTTGAATAGCTTGATTAAAAATCCCTACTAAAGACCAAACAGCAAAAAATACTTGATTTGTGATAGCAGATATTGCTCCATATTTAGGACCGTAAAAATAATATGCAATTAATACCAGAAACTGGGTCTTTAACATAAAATTGAAAGCTCCAAAGGATGTCCAAAAAGAAAATTTAACCCTATCAATTATGGAATTTAGATTAAACTTGAGCTTAATCAAGATTTGATTTTTGTGAAACAAAACAGCTGCTAAAACAAATAACAAAGGAGATATCGCTGTAAAAGCTGGAAATAGATAACACAAGCTTGAAAAGTTGTCAATTGAAGGGAGTATAATTATTATACTTAAAAATTTAAAGACTGCATGTAAAGACTCTACCAAAGACTTAGCTAAAAAACTTGTATTTGCAATTAGTAAGGCCTGAAATGGAGTTGATAGTATATTAAGAAAAACACTAACTAGACTTCCAAAATATAAAAAACTTAATGCATTAATATTTACATCATCTATATCATTCTCAATATTTAAAAAATTATTTGATATAACCAATCCTATAATTAAACTAGCTAAGGCTATTATTAAATGTAAATCAAATACATTTGAAAATTCTTTTTTAATATCTCTTTTACCTTTATTCTGGACTACTGATAAATATCTACTTGAGACAGATATAATAACAGTATTTAAAAACTGAAGTGAAACTAAAAAACTTGCTACTAATACGAAATGTCCATATTTTTCGTAACCTAAACTAGCGATTGCATACTTTGTAAATAAAAGATTAAATAAGGTTACAGAAAAAAACCTAATTGTTAAAAATATAGAATTACTGAGGTGTGTTCGAGCTTTAAACATCTAAAATATTAAATTTGTTAGTTAATTTTTTTTCTAACAATAAAATATTTTTTTTTCTTTTAACCATTTTTCTTAGAGGATTTCCCTTATAAATAAAAAAAGAATCACAATTTTTATCTACTAAACTCATCGCTCCAACTGCTACTCCAATCTCTAAATTGACTCCTGGGAGAATGACTGAACCACTCCCAATTATAACGTGTTTATCTATATAAATATCTTTCACAGTTAATTTTCTATATTTATTTGGAATGGTTGGATTTGTTAGGTAATTACCAAAGTAATCCTCATTACTAGAATATAAACTTACACGTGACGATATACCTGAAAAATCATTTAACGTAATTTTTCCATCACCCTGAAGAGAACAAAAGACACCAATATGTACATAATTTCCTATGAAGATACCTTCCAAACCCGCAGAAATAACACAAAAATCATCTATTCTAACATTATTCCCAATAACAATATTAGAAAGACCATAAAAACAAGCATTCCTACTTATTTTAACATGATTTCCTAATGATTTAAAACCTAATTGATTTAATTCTGAATCTGTATAATATGAAGTCATAAATAAAAATTAATTTTTAAACAATACACATCCACCCCATGAATAACCAACACCAAAACCAGCTAAGACAATATTTTCATAATCTTTATAAAAGCCCTCTTCTTTTAGAGCAATTGGTATAGTACTTGAAACAGTATTACCAACATCTTCAATGTACTCAATAAATTTTGATGAATCGATTTTTATTTTTTTTCTAATAAAATCTAGCATAAATTTATTAGCTTGGTGAAATAGATATGCATTAACTGCTGATTCTGATAAATTATTTTTTTTCAAAACTTGATTAACTAGTAATGGAACCGATTTGCTAGTAAAGGAAAAAATCTTTTGTCCATTCATAAAAAGGTTATTATTATTTTTTATGAATTTATTTCCCTCAAAAATATTTTCATCATTTGTATTGGAGGAATATTTTAACCCACTATTTTTAACGATTAGATCTTCTGCTCCCTTGCCGTCAGTCCCAAAAATAAAATCACCTATACGCCAACCACATTTGTTTTCTGATGATAAGAAAGTGGCTGAAGCAGCATCTCCAAAAATTGTTTTATTCGATTTATCGTTCGGATTAATATATTTAGAATAAGTGTCAGAAGTTATAAGAAGCACATTCTTGACAAGACCTGAAGATATAAATGCTTTTGCAATAGATAATCCATAAACGTAACCTGAACAACCTAAATTTATATCAAAAGCCCCTATTGATTTTGGAAGATTTAGTTTATCCTGAATAATACAAGCATTTGTTGGTAAATTATAATCAGGACTTTGGGTACAAAAAATTAAAAATTCTATTTCTTCTCTTTGTATTGAATGTTCATTAAATAAAATCTCAGCGGCTTTTATGGCCATATCTGATGAAAATTCATTTTCAGCCGCAATATGCCTTGTTTTAATACCCGTTTTACTTGAAATTTTGTCTACTTCCCACTCAGGATGAGATTTGTTGATATCTAAATTAGTTAATGTTTTCTCGGGTAAATAGTAGGAAATGTTATTTAAAAATGCCTCAATCATTACTTATTTATAAAATTAAAAATATCCCTTACAGTTTTTAAATTTTTAAATTCATCTGGATCAATATCTACTCCAAATTCATCTTCGATTGTAGCAATCATAGACATTCCTGTCAATGAATCATAAGTATCTAAATCTCTAAAAAATGTATCTATTTTTAAATTTAAAACGTCACAATCATCAAACTGTTCTGCTAACTTATTATTAAATTCTTTTAATTCCATTATTTATTTTTTTAAAATTTCACAAATTAAATCTACTTTTTCTATGGTTAAATCATAATATAGAGGTAAACAAAGTATTCTTAATGATATATCCTCAGAAACCACACAGTTTTTTATTTTATCAACATAAGGTAAACCTTTATTTAAAGAAGGATAAAAATAACGTCTACTATAAATATCCGCTATTCTTAACTCCTCAATTTTTTTCAACAATTCTTTTTCGTTCTTTAATATTATGGGGTAGTAAGCATAATTTTTACTAGCATTAATGTTCCATAATGGTTTTATTAAATTTGTTTTTATGAGATTGACATCGTATCTCTCAGAAATCAATTTTCTTTTGTAATGAATATCTTTCATATACTTAAGGTTAGCTAACCCCATAGCCGCATGAAACTCTGAGTTTTTTCCATTTATACCTAACCCATGAAATGCATCAGTGCCGTTATGACCAAAATTCATCATAAACGAAATTTTATTTTTAATTTCATCACACTTTGTTACTACGAATCCACCTTCAATGGTATGAAATAATTTTGTAGCATGTGTACTACAGGTAGAAATATCTCCAAAATTAAAAATAGACCTATTATTAAATTTAACTCCAAAGCAATGAGCAGCGTCATAAATTACCTTGAGATTATGCTTAATTGCAATAGTTTCTATTGCTTCTATATCACATGGGTTTCCAAAAACATGAGTTGCTAATATTGCAGAAGTTTGATTTGTTATAGCAGATTCAATTTTTATAGGATCTATATTAAGTGATTTTGAATCAATATCAACATAAACTGGTTTACACCCCTCCCATACTATCGAAGATGAAGTTGCTACATATGAAAAAGGTGTTGTGATTATCTCTCCCTTGAGGCCCAAAGCTCTTATAGAAAGTTGTAATGCAATTGTTCCGTTTGTAACAAATTTAATATTATTTAGATCTAATCGGGATTGTATTTTTTTCTCTAATTCAACTAAAAGTGGACCAGAATTGGTAAGAATAGAACTATTCCAAATTTTATCTAGAAACAATTCAAAATCTTTTTTGGGTGGTAAAAAAGGTATAGTAACTGGTGTCATAATATGATTATAAATTGTTTTTAATATAGTTATAATAATCTCCTTTATAATTTTTAATATTTTCTTTAACTTCAGCCTTTGTTATCCAGTTGTAATTAATAGCAATTTCCTCTAAACAACCAATCTTTAATCCAGTTCTATTCTCTACAGCTTTTACAAATTCAGTAGCCTCATTCAGTGCATTATGAGTCCCGGTGTCTAACCACGCAAAACCTCTACTTAAGGTATTTGATTTTAACATTGAATCTTCTAAATATGTATTATTTACCGAAGTTATTTCTAATTCACCTCTTTTACTCGGTTTTACTTTTTTTGCAATATTTACAACGGTGTTTGGATAAAAGTATAACCCAACGACTGCGTAATTACTTTTAGGTTTTTGAGGTTTTTCTTCAATTGAGATAACATTATTATTCTGATCAAATTCTGCTACGCCATAGTGTTCCGGTTCATTAACATAACTAACAAAAATTGATGCACTCTTTTGGTTTTCTACTTGATTCTTAGCTTTTAAAAGTAAACTTTGTAAACCTGCACCATAAAATATATTATCTCCAAGAACTAAACAAACATTATCATCTCCAATAAACTTTTCACCTAGAATAAAAGCTTGAGCTAAGCCATCAGGGGAAGGTTGTTCTACATATTCAAAATTAACGCCAAATTGTGATCCTGAACCAAGAAGTTTTTTAAACCCTGGTAAGTCATCTGGTGTAGATATAATTAATATATCCTTGATTTTAGCTAACATCAAAATAGATATTGGATAATAAATCATAGGTTTATCATAGATAGGCAATAATTGTTTACTAACACCGAAAGTCAATGGGTGAAGTCTAGTTCCTGATCCTCCTGCTAATACAATTCCTTTCATAGTTAATATTTAATTTCTTTGAAGTTATCTTGATTTTGTAAAAACCATTGATATGTGTTTTTGATCCCTTTCTTAAGATCATAACTTGGATTCCAACCTAAGGCATTAATTTTAGAACTATCCATCAATTTTCTAGGTGTACCATCTGGCTTTTCTGCATCCCAAATAATGTTACCCCGATGCCCTGTAAGTTCTTGTATTGTCAGAGCTAATTCGTTAATAGTTACATCAGTGCCTGTTCCAATATTATAGATGTGTTCAGGTAATATATTTTCTAGAGCAAAAACTACTGCTTGAGCTAAGTCATCAACATGTAAAAATTCTCGCATAGGTTTACCAGATCCCCATAACGTCACTTCACTATTATCTATTTTTGCTTTATGAAATTTACGAAGCATTGCTGGTAATACGTGAGACGACTCTAAATCAAAATTATCAAAAGGTCCATAAAGATTCGTTGGCATTAGACTTACAAAATCTTTCTTAAATTGCCTACGGATAGATTCACAAAGTTTAACACCGGATATTTTAGCAATCGCGTACCATTCGTTAGTGGGTTCGAGACTGTCTGTTAAAAGGTATTCTTCTTTTATAGGCTGAGTTGAAAATTTTGGATAGATGCAAGAACTCCCTAAAAAAATAAACTTTTTAACATCTGACTCATGAGCTGTTCTAATTAAGTTATTTTGGATCTGCATATTCTCCATTAAAAAATTATATGGGTAATTATTGTTAGCCAAGATACCTCCAACTTTAGCCGCCGCATCTATAACAACATCTGGTTTTTCATTTTTAAAAAAAAGTAGTACATCAGCTTGATTTGTGAGATCTAATTCTTTTGAACTTCGTCCTATTAAATTTGAATACCCCATTTCTTTTAGTGCTCTCCAACAAGCCGAACCTACCATACCACGATGACCTGCTATATATATTTTAGATTTTTTTTCCATACATTAAATTTTAAGACGTAATAATTTTTAGTTTGAATTTAGAACTACTCAAAAAAGTTCAAAGTCTTAAAACCTCCATTTTTCAAGTATCTATCTTTTTTCATCAAAATAATATCCGATTGCATCATATCTTTAACTAAACCTTTTAAATCGAACTCAGGAACCCAACCTAGTTTTTCTTTTGCTTTGGTTGGATCTCCTATTAGTAAGTCTACCTCAGTGGGTCTAAAATAGGCTGGATCAATCGATAGAACTTCATGGCCCACTTTTAATTTGAATTCAGGATTATTACAAGACTTAATGTATGCTTTTTCATCAACACCTTCACCTCTAAATTCTAATTCTATACTTACCTCTTCAAATGCTAAACGGACAAATTCACGAACAGTAATAGTTTTTCCTGTTGCAATTACCCAATCTTCAGCTGTATCTGCTTGCAATATCATCCACATCATTCTTACGTAATCTTTCGCGTGCCCCCAATCACGTTTGGCTTCCAAATTTCCTAAATAGAACTTATCTTGTAAGCCCAATGCAATCCTTGCTACAGCTCTTGTAATTTTTCGAGTAACAAAAGTTTCCCCCCTTCTTGGAGATTCGTGGTTGAATAAAATACCATTACACGCAAACATATTATAAGCTTCGCGATAATTTTTAGTAATCCAAAAACCGTAAATTTTCGCAACTCCATAAGGAGAGCGAGGATA
>MDTF01009986.1_pt1 | contig 13141 bp, 10 predicted proteins | sample 811191 | NCBI WGS metagenome assembly MDTF01 (sample SAMN05326649, study PRJNA326480) | marine metagenome | isolation source: seawater | place: Southern Ocean | collected 2011
CCTATTATTTGTCGAGTGATGAAATTTTAGCCAATAGTCTCGCTAGCAAAGCCTAAAACCGCGCTGTGCGCTTTGCGTACCCACCGGGTCCGGCTTTGAACACCAAGATGTAAGGATTTTTAGCGTTTGACTATGTGCAAGGCCTGATTTTCAACTATGCTATTGCAAAATTAGATAAATTATTTACAGCCACTATCGATCACCTCAAGCGCTTTGAGCGGCACCTAAAGTTCTGGGTCGGTAGCGCACTATTTTTGGTAATAGGCACTGGCCCCAATTACGCAGGTTCCGTCAATGACATCAGACAAAGACAACACCACGCCTCAGGATACGCCTCAGAACACACATCAAAGCACAGCGGCCGTGGCCGGCAACCCAGGAAAAACCATCTTGGGTCATCCCCGCGGACTGTTCATCCTATTTTTAACCGAGATGTGGGAACGCTTTTCCTATTATGGGATGCGCGGACTACTGGTGGTTTATCTTACCCAGCACTTTTTGTTTTCCGATGAACGATCAAGCGTACTCTACGGTGCCTATACTGCGCTGGTGTACGTGATGACGATTGTTGGCGGGTCATTGGCTGATCGCTATCTCGGGCCGCGTAAAGCGGTGACCTTTGGCGCGATATTACTGACGTTGGGCCACTTTGGCATGACCTTTGAAGGCAGTGGTTCGAGGCAACTGCTAGATTATCAGGCGAATCAATACGAGATTGTGCTAGATGGTCGCGGCGGTGATGCGCGTCAGCAAATCGTTACCGATCGGGGTACTTCGGCGGTCAATTTTAGCGAAACCCACATGTTGATCGACCAACCACAGGCGGTTGGACTCCCGCCGTCGATCGCTCGGAGTGAGTTTACCATCAGCGTCGAGACTGAGGAGTTCTATCTCAACATGCTGTATCTCTCGCTGGCGTTGTTGATAGCTGGGGTGGGGTTTTTAAAGGCCAATATTTCGACCATTGTCGGTTCGCTGTATGGCTTTGGTGATGCGCGCAGAGATTCGGGGTTCACTATTTTTTATATGGGCATCAATTTGGGTGCTTTCTTGTCGTCTATATTTTGTGGTTACTTGGGCATCGTGTATGGCTGGAAGTACGGTTTTGGGCTAGCCGGTATAGGCATGCTCGTTGGTTTGGTGATCTTCTTGTCCTGTCAGGACTGGCTCGAGGGCAAGGCAGAGCCACCGTGTAGAGAAAAACTCAAGGAGAAAGTCTTGGGTGTGATCAATGTAGAGTGGGCCTGTTATCTGGTGGGTATTGGTATTATCGCGCTGTCGATGGTGTTGGTACGCAACGAAGAGTTGGTGGGTGGTATTCTCGGGCCGCTCGGTATCATCATGTTGATCGGCATGGTCGGTTACGCAGTGCTGCAACTCGAGGGCGATGAGCGCTCAAGAATGTTTGCTGCCATCTACTTTATTCTGGCGCAAATACCGTTTTGGGCGTTGTTTGAACAGGCCGGTTCGTCGCTAAATCTGTTTACCGCGCGGCTGGTAGATCGCGAAATTTTTGGCTTGTCGGTTCCCGGCCCAGTATTTCAATCGCTGAACGCGGGCTTTATCTTTCTATTTGCTCCGCTGATGGCGTGGCTTTGGGTGTGGTTGGCGAGACGCAAGCTCAACCCGTCGACGCCGGTAAAATTTGCCCTTGGTGTGGCCATGGCGGGGCTTGGCTTTTTGGCGCTGGTGGCCGGTATGCGCGGTTCAGGCGAGATCGGTTTGACGCCGGTGATGTTTATCTTTTTGGTCTACTGGATCCATACCATGGGTGAATTAATGGTCTCACCGGTGGGGCTGTCGGTAGTGACCAAGTTGGCTCCTGCGCGGATTGTCGGGATGACCATGGGCGCCTGGTTTTTGTACTCTGGGTTGTCGAATTTTCTCGCTGGCGTTATCGCGCGAACCACCGGCGCCGAAACCATCGGCGGACAAATCACCAATGTTGCAGCGGCAAAGGCGGGTTATATCGAGGTCTATACACAGGTAGGCACGATTGCCATTGGCATTGCATTTGGCATGTTGCTGATCTCACCGATCATCACAAAAATGATGCGTGGTGCAGACTAAGATGTCGGTCAGCGCACTTACAGGAGTAAAGGGTATGCTAGCAAAGGTCATCGCCTGCCTGGCGATTGTTGTATTGATGGTGGGCTGTAACGGCAAGCAGGCGCCCGCCGACGTTCAATCAGGCATCGACGATGCCGATAGTGTAATGGTCACACCGTCCAATACTGAACCGGGGCTTGTTTCGCAGGTCGGACTGGGCGAATCTGCGATCGATTTTGTCACTCGGGTCGAGGCCGAAGGTATTGCGCTGGCGAAAGAGTTAGATGCTGCCTTTTGGGTGCGCGCTACCTACATAACACCGGATACGGCAACGCTTGCGGCTAAGGCTGGCGAGCGAGGGTTGGCGTTTGAAAGCCGGGTGGTGGAGCAGGCCAAACAGTACCGCGACACGATTACGGATCCTTCGACCGACCGCGCCATCGAATTAATGTTGCGTGGATCGTCCGCGCCAGCACCGAATGATCCTGCGCTGCAGGCAGAACTGTCGCAGATTATGACCGATATGGAGGGCCAGTACGGCGCGGGCAAGTATTGCAACGCGCAGGGCGAATGCCGCGAACTACAAGAGCTCGAGACGATTCTTGCCCAGTCGCGCGATTATGATGAATTGTTGGACGTTTGGCGCGGGTGGCGACAGGTTTCGCCGCCCTATCGGGCACAGTATGAGCGCTTTGTCGAGATTGCCAATAGCGGTGCTAGAGATGTTGGCTACGGCAATTTGGCCGAACTCTGGCAGGGTGGTTACGACATGGATAGCGCGTCTTTTGTCGAAGAATCGCGCCGACTGTGGCGTCAAGTGGAGCCTTTTTACGAGCAATTACACTGTTATGTGCGCGATAAACTGAGCGATACCTATGGCGCTGAAAAGGTGCCCGCGAAGGGTCCTATTCCGGCACATTTGCTGGGCAATATGTGGTCCCAGAGCTGGGAAAATATCTATGATCTGGTCGAACCCTACGCGGGGGTTAGCTCGTTGGATGTGACCGCTGCGCTGGTCGATCAGGGTTACGATGAGTTGCAGATGACCGAGGCGGCCGAGGGGTTTTTCACCTCCTTGGGATTGCCCGAACTGCCGGACAGTTTCTATCGTAACTCGATGATCAAAAAGCCCCGTGACCGCAATGTTGTCTGTCACGCGAGCGCTTGGGATATCGGCAATGGCGATGATCCTCGTATCAAACAGTGCGTCGAGGTCAACGAGGAGCACTTTGAAACCCTGCACCATGAACTGGGCCACATATATTATTACCTGATGTATAAAGACCAGTCAACGGTGTTTAAAGGTGGTGCTCACGATGGGTTCCACGAGGCCATCGGCGATACCGTGACCTTATCGATGACCCCTGCTTATCTAAAAGCACGTGGTTTGATCGATGCGGCCGACGAGAGCTACGAGGCGACGATCAACAAGCAGATGAAAATCGCGTTGACAAAAATTGCCTTTTTGCCGTTTGGTAAGATGATTGATGAATGGCGCTGGCAGGTTTTTTCTGGGGAGATTGCACCTGCTGACTACAACGCCAGTTGGTGGAAGTTGCGCCAAGCTTATCAGGGTATCGCGCCGCCAATAGCGCGCAGCGAGGCTGATTTTGACGCCGGAGCCAAGTACCACATTCCCGGCAATACCCCTTACACGCGCTATTTTTTGTCGTTTATTATGCAATTCCAGTTTCATCAAGCGCTGTGTGCCAGTGCCGGATATGAGGGCCCGTTGCACGAGTGTTCCATCTACGGCAACAAGGTCGCGGGTAAAAAGCTCGGCGACATGCTGAGTCTTGGTCAGAGTCAACCCTGGCCCGATGCGATGGAGGCAATGACTGGGCAGCGGGGTATGGATGGCAGCGCGATCATCGATTACTTCGCGCCGCTCAATAGCTGGTTAAAGGATGAAAATCAAGGCCTGCAATGCGGATGGTGACGGCTCTCTTGCAGGGATGCCATCGCGCGCCAGTCGATCGCCTTTAACAACCGGTAAAAGGCCTTTTTTTGGCGCATTAAAATACTAATTGGCGCTTTATATGCAGCATAAACTGGCTATTTGTCAGTGCGGTTTGTGGCCCGAGAAAGTATCCTGTAGTGGTGTTTAACCATTGCCGATTTAGGCGCTTAATTCTATGTTTATAAAAATTATTTTGTCGGTGTTTTTACTGCTGACCGCTGCCTACGACAACGCGTCCAATCGCCGTCCACCGCGGATCAACTTGACGGTACACCCTTCGTGTTGATCGGCCGTTTGCATGCCCTGCCGGGACAGGGCGATGCGCTTCTGACACTATCCGCCGCGGTCGATAAAAAAGTCGAGAAGAGCGAACCGGGGATGTTACTGCATACCTTTGATCAGGACCCCAATGACCCACTGGGCTTTGTTTGGACCGAGGTGTACGCCAGTAGTCGGGCGTTTGAATACCATTTGCAAAACCCTGATTTGAACGCTTATTTAGAAGCTGCTGGCGCTATAACAGACGCCTTTAGCGTAGAGCTGTATAGAACCGTATGGCCCTCGGCGCTAGCGGCCATGAGTGCTACTGGGGTGCCTTTTGAGCATTTTTAAACCGGTGCTGGCTACATTCGCGATCTAACCCGATAACCCCATGAGGGAAGGGCTTGGCACAATGTCATGTGGCGGTCACGGTGTGATCAAACGGCGCTAGCGTTTAAGGTGCTTGGCAAGCGGCAATTAACGATTCAATAAACACATATGTCAAGGAGATGGCGTTGAATAAAGTAATGGTGATCGGTAGTTTTATAGTGCTTTTGGCGGGTTGTGCAAAACCGCTGGAGAATCCAGACGTGCGGGATGAGCAAACCACAGCTGCGGGCGATGAGGGTTCACCCTATGCAGGCGATTGCGCCGGCATAACTGGTACAGCCCCGGTGATTGATGCTGAGGATCGCGACCAATGGGGCACTGCAGGCTTAGATCTAGGGGCGATGGATACGCGCTTTGAGGCAGGCGATGACTTTTTTTGTTTCGTCAATGGCGCTTGGTACGCCAATTTTTCTATGCCCGAGGACAAAACACGGTACGGATCTTTTACCCTGTTGGCAGATAAATCCGAAGCTCGAGTAAAAAAAATTATCGAGGAGTTGGCGGTCCGTGCCCCAGATCCCGACACCTTAGAGGGCAAGGTTGCGGCGTTTTACTCCGCCTATCTGGATAGCCATGGCATTGAGAAGCGAGGTTTGGCGCCGGTGCAGGGCTATCTTCAGCAGATTCAGCAGATTGAAAATCGTACCGACTTGGCGAAGGCGTTCGGTACCCTGGGTTTTGCTAGCCCTCTGGGTGGTTGGGTGGATATCGATTCTAAGGACACTGAGAACTATATATTTTACATAACCCAAAGCGGGTTGGGACTGCCAGATCGAGACATTTATCTCTCCGACGACGGCGAAAATACGGCGACTCGAGAGGGTTACCTAAAATATTTGACGGTACTTCTCGCCGCGGCTGGTTACGCGGAACCAGACGTTGTGGCCGCTCGGGTGTTGGCTCTAGAGACCGACATTGCCACCGCGCACTGGGATCGGGCGGTGGGGCGAAATCGCAATTTGACCTACAACAAAATCACGCTGGACGAGTTGCTCGAACTCGGCGAAGGGTTCCCTCTCGAGCCGATGCTGCAAAAATTGCAGTTGGCTGGACAGACCCAGTTTGTGGTGCGCGAGTTGAATCCAAGCAGCGCAAAAATTGCCGAGTTGGGACTCGATAAGGATCAAGTTAAAAAAATATCGGGCGGCGGTGTAAGCGGCATATTGTCGCTGATGGTATCGGCAGATCTGGCCGATTGGCGGGCCTATTTGACCGCGCACTTTTTGTCCGACCACGCAGCGGTATTGCCCAAGGCGATTGATCATGCGTCGTTTGAATTTTACGCCAAGCAATTGAGGGGGCAGGAACAGCAGCGCCCGCGATGGAAGCGCGCGGTGTCGGCGGTGGAATCGTCGCTCGGTGAAGCTGTTGGCAGTATTTATGCGGCGCGCTACTTCCCGCCAGAAAATAAACGCGCGATGGATACTCTAGTGAAAAATTTGCGCCTCGCGATGGCCGATAATTTGGATGAACTGGTGTGGATGAGTGACGCAACCAAGGTCGCCGCTCGTGATAAGTTGAAAAAGTTTACGCCAAAAATTGGTTACGCCGAAAAATTTGCAACCTACGATAGTCTGCCAGTGGGTAGCCAAGCGTTTGAAAATACGATGGCTGCCAATCGCTGGGCCTACGACGATATGATCGGCCAACTCGGCCAACCGATCGACCGAACTGAGTGGTTTATGTTACCGCAAACGGTCAACGCCTATTACAGCCCTAACCGCAACGAAATCGTCTTTCCGGCAGCGATCTTACAGCCGCCGTTTTTTAATATCGCCGCGGATGCAGCGATAAATTATGGCGCGATCGGTGCGGTTATTGGCCACGAACTGGGCCATGGCTTTGACGATCAAGGCTCGAAATCTGACGGCGACGGTGTACTGCGCAATTGGTGGAGTGATGCGGATCGGCAGGCATTCGAAGACAAAACCGATGCGTTGGTTGGGCAGTACGAGGCATTCTGCCCGCTCGATGGGGGCGATACCTGCATTAATGGCCGTCTCGGCTTGGGCGAAAACAGCGGTGATTTGGGTGGTTTGTCGATGGCTCTCAAAGCCTACAAAATGAGTTTGGACGGCGATAGTGACGGGCGTATCAGTGCGGATGAGCAGGCACCGGTGATCGATGGTTATACTGGCGAGCAGCGATTTTTTATGGCGTGGGCGCAGGCTTGGCGGTCAAAATATCGTGAACAGGCGCTTCGTCAGCAATTGATTCGAGGCCCCCATAGCCCTCCCTATTATCGCGTCAATGGCGTAGTTAGAAATTTTGACGAGTGGTACGAGGCGTTTGATGTCGACGCCGAGAGTGCCCTTTATTTACCGCCCAGTGAGCGTATTCGCATCTGGTGATCGATGCCTAAATCGACCGGCAGTCGACTGGCATACTTCGCGCTCGGCGCATCGATATTGGGCCTGCGGACTGGGTTTGAGCAATGTGTCAAAGTCTGACCCAGTTCACACTTTAAAAGCTTGGTTAAAAAAATACTGTGCCATGCTATAGCCATCATGTTGTGTTAATGAATCGATGCAATACGCGTCGGTGGACGCACCAGCACGAGTTCGGAGTCGCTGGGTTGTCGATCGATGACGGCCGCTATCTCGCCGCGCAGAATACCGTTGATAGTGCCGTAGATAGTGCCGTAGATAGTGCCGTAGATAGTATCGTCAGTAGTCCCGTTGATAGTGTCATTATTAGCTGCCATTAATAGTTGCCGCGGCAAGGCCATCGGCTTTTTATGACAGCGGTTTGGGCAACGTTTTTTATAACTTACTTTTTATAACTCGCTTTTTATCACCTGCTTTAAACGGCGTATTGTCGAGTTTGAACGAATTACAATCGGAGTGTTAATGGTATGAGATTTAAACTGTTTAGCATGCTTGGATTGCTGGCTTGCATTGCGCTATTTGGCTGCGAGGTCATGGATCCAAAGTCGACTTCGATAGAGGTTTCTCTACCCGATAAAAACCCCTATCCATCGACTTATAGCGCGTCTGGAAGCAAGCCGCTGGCGCTGCTGGGTGCCAACGTGCTCACCGGTGATGGCGCCGAGTTACTGGATGTTGATGTATGGGTGGCGGACGGACAAATCGTCGCTATCGGAGCTGACTTGGAGATTCCAGATGAGGTTGCGCGCATTGCTGTTGATGGCCGCTGGTTGACGCCCGGGTTGATTGATGTGCACTCGCACATGGGGGTTTATTCGGCTCCGGGGACAGCGAATCACAACGACGGTAATGAGATGACGTCGCCGGTAACACCACAGGTGTGGGCCGAGCATTCGGTATGGCCGCAGGATCCTCAATTTGAAAAAGCCCTGGCGGGCGGTGTGACCACGCTGCAAATTCTGCCAGGCTCGGGCAACCTCATAGGAGGACGCGGTGTTACGCTAAAAAATGTTCGCTCGTTGACCGTTCAAGGAATGAAATTCCCCGGCGCACCGTACAGCTTAAAAATGGCCTGTGGAGAAAATCCAAAAGGCTACTACGGCAGCCTCAACCAACTGCCGTCAACCCGCATGGGTAATATGGCGGGCTACCGAGCGGCATGGATTGAAGCCACCGAGTACAAAAGGGGCTGGGATAATTATGTCGCCGCCGCCAGCGCCGGCGAGGACATCGATCCGCCCGGTCGCGATTTGCATCTCGAGACGCTGGTGGGGGTTCTCGAGGGAGATATTCGCATTCATAACCATTGCTACATGGTTGACGAAATGGCGCAGATGATCGATATGTCAAAAGAATTTGGGTACGAGATCGCCGCCTTTCATCATGCTGTAGAGGCATACAAGGCTGCGCCGATGTTGGCCGAGGCAAATATTTGTGCGGTCATGTGGGCCGATTGGTGGGGCTTTAAACAAGAGGCCTTCGATATGGTGCGCGAAAATCTAGCGTTGGTTGATGATATGCAGGCGTGCGCGGTGATTCACTCTGACGATCCGATTCACGTACAGCGGCTCAATCAAGAGGTCGCCAAAGCGATGAGCGCCGGCAATCGGATGGGCCTCGAAATTAGTCCCGGTCGAGCGATTCGCTGGGCGACCTTAAATGCCGCGAAATCTTTGGGCCTGGACGATCAAATCGGCAGTCTGGCACCCGGAAAAAACGCCGATATAGTGCTTTGGAGCCAACATCCTTTGAGCGTCTACAGTCTGGCGCAGCAGGTGTGGATCGATGGCCATTTGCGCTTTGATCGGGGCGATGCCTCGGTGCAGCCGACCAGTGACTTTAACCTCGGTATCATTACGCCAGGAGCGATCCGACCATGAGACAGTTGTTAGTAGTGTGCAATCTTTTGATGCTATCGATGGGCGTTAGCGCCAACTCGATACTGATTACTGGGGCCGACCTGTATGGTTCGACGGGTGTCTTGGTCGATACGTCGATCTATATTGAGGACGGCGTTATTACCGCGTTGGGAGACAGCAGCCCGAATAGTGCCGACGTCGAGTTCGATGGTGCAGGTAAGAGCATCACTGCTGGGCTGTTTAATGGCTCCACCCATATAGGCGCCATCGAAGTTGACCAAATCGAGCAGACGGAAGATTTTATTTCTTACAGCGCCGCAGTCGGCGCATCCTTTAAGGTTGCCGATGCCTTCAATCCGCGGTCGACACTGATTCCTTTCAACCGCGTGCACGGATTGAGTCACGCCTTGCTGGTACCTGAGGCGGGTAATCGTTTGTTCGCAGGTCAAGTGGCGCTGGTGCAGTTGGGCAATCAACCGCAGGTGATAAACGATAGCGTTGCGGTTGCGGTCGACTATACCGAACGGGGCTTTGACTTAGCCGAGAGCTCGCGGGCAACCGCGATGGCGATGTTGCGCCAAGGGTTAGCCGATGCGCAGGACTTTGCGCGCAATAAGCCGGCGGCAATGGCCGGAGCGCGCCGCGATTACAGCTTGTCACTGGCAGATTTGACGGCGCTCGAACCGGTGGTTAATGGCGCTAAGCCCCTGCTGGTCAGGACCCATCGCGCCAGCGATATTAGCGCGATTTTACGTTTGGCAAAGGAATTTAACCTGCGGCTAATTTTGTCGGGTGTGGTTGAAGGATGGCTGGTGGCAGAGCAAATTGCGGCTGCCAATGTGCCGGTAATTATCGATCCGATTGAAAATTTACCGTCGAGTTTTGAAACCCTGGGTGCACGCTTGGATAACGCAAAATTGTTGTCTGATGCAGGCGTGACACTGGTGTTTACCGGCATGAGTTGGTTGTCGACCCACAACGCCTATCTGGTGCGACAGTCGGCGGGCAATGCGGTAGCCAATGGGCTCGATAAGAACGTTGCGATCGCCGCGATGACCCGTAATCCGGCGAAACTGTTTGCCGCATCGGTGAGCGGTGACATAGCGGTGGGCGAGATCGCCGATCTGGTATTGTGGAGCGGCGACCCGCTGGAACTCACCTCCGAGCCCGACTTGGTAATGATAGCGGGTGAACAAATACCACTTGAGAGTCGCGCGCTACTGCTGCGCGATCGCTATTTTAAGCGCTTGCAGGCGATGGACGCTGAGTAGCACCTCAGCGAAGCGAGAGTGCGGGCGTAAAGGCTGAGTGAAAGTAACTCTTAGGTAGGGTTAATCTAAAGGTTACACTAGTGTTAAGTCAGAAGAACGACGCAAAGAGGGCGTTATAGTCCAGCCATAGCGCCATTGATAGTAACTAAGATCAGGCTTTGCTGAGCAATTTTTTGATCGCTGGGTACTGACTGATGCCGATGCCGGCAAGAATCAGCGCCAGTGATATCAATAGCGAATAGTTAAACGGTTCACCCAACACTAGCACGCCGAGAATCACCGACCACAGAGGGACCTGATAACTGGTCAGGCTCATAAATACGGGGCCGGCGGTGCGCGTGACTTGCACGCGTAAAAAATTGGCCCCAGCGGTGGGTATAAGCCCCAAAATAGTCAATGCCGCCGCAGTTTTAAGGCTGATGGATGGCGGTGGGCCCTCCACCGCGAGTGCCACAGCGATCGCGAAAACGGCCCCAATCACCAGCGGTAATGCCGATACGCCAATCGTGTCGATCGGCGGTAGGCGGCGCAAAATGACCGAACTGATGGCATAGCAGGCGGCGGCTAATAGGCAGGCGATGCGCCCGAGTGATTCGGTGGATTCGCCGGTCGAAGCGACGAACTCCGGCCCCATCAATACCAGCACGCCGATAAAACCGACGATAAAACCGCCCAGACGGCGCGCCGAGATACGTTCGTTGGGCAAGCAAAAATGGGCGATTGGCAATACCATTAACGCTACCGACGCCATGGATACACCGGCAAAAGCCGAGGTCACGGTTTGTTGCCCCCAGCTTATTAATTGAAAGGGCAGGGCGCTACTGAGTAGGCCAAATAACACCAGACCACGCCAGTCGCGTTGTTCGCTCAGGTGCAAGCGTCGACCTTTAAAATTCCAGACGACGCAGGTGATAAGCGCGGCGATCGCAATTCTGCAGGCCGCCAGCCAGAGCGGGGTAATGCCCTCCAGCGCGATTTCGATGACCAGAAAGGTACTGCCCCAAATCAATCCAAGTAGCGATATGCTGAGCCAGTGTTGGGCGCTAATGTCGGGGGTTGTGTGCATGGTTTAATGTGTGTCAATAGAGCTTTTATCAACGAAGCAAGACGTGGCCGGCCCCGCGCAGACGCAGAGTGTACATCAACGCACAGGGTTTTACCGGCGAGTCCAAGGTTATCCTTGTTAGGCCAGCGCCACAGCAGCTTACGGTGGCGCTGCGCGCAACTAATAGTGTTGTGGTCGAGCCCTGTGGTAACTGCCGTTGCGGGGTAGTAGTCCGTTGACGCGGCGCGCGTCGGCGGTGGCCGCTATTTATGAACGATCCAATAACAACACCATCTGGTGTTCATCGGTGTATGTTCCTCGAATGTTGACTGACTGCGGTTCGTGGGCGAAAACGTCAAAACCGAGCGAGCGGTAGAGGCCGACGGCGCGGTGATTAGTGGCTAACACGGTGAGGTAGAGCTGTCTTATTGCGGCTTGATCTTGCACCCGCGCGATGGCGTTGGATAGCATCGCTTTGCCGAGGCCAGCCCCGGCGCTCTGTGGGCGCACATACATGCCAAATATCAGCGCTTTGTGCTGGAGTTTGTGCTTTTTATCGCGCTGTAAACTCAAGATGCCGACGAGTGCGTCGCCGTCAAAGGCACCCAGCGTAAAGCTGTCGCGGGTGAAGTCTGTGGGAATATTGGGCTGGCGATCATCGGCCAGTGCGGTGCGAAAAAATTGCGCCTGCTCGGTCAGTGCGCTGACCCACAGCGACCTAAATTGCTGGTTGTCGGTAGCTTCTAGCGGGCGAATATTTTGGCTGTTAATCGGTGTCTCTCCGGGTGGCGCGGTCGCCTGTAAGGCTAAAGTTAAAAATAATGCCAGATTTTGCCTAAATATGCACCGCTTGATGGATGGCGCTTAATGGATGGTGCTTGAAGGGTGTGGTGTTGGCATAGCGGGGCTTGCACGTGCAGAGGATTGAGTGATTGCCGCGCTTTTATTAGTGGTGCTTAAATCAATGGTGTTATTTTTAGCGGTACGCGGTTGTTTATGGTGGACTTGGTCACGCCGACGCGCGTCGGCGGCGCATTAGCACTATTTAGCCTGCCCAGTTTTTAACTGGTGTGTGAATTATTTTTTAAGATGGGTTGATGGCAGAAAATGGTGCGCAAGGGCTTTGTCCAAGAATCGGTCCCGAGGGTAGCGCGAACCTCGACAGTTGCGCCACACTAAGGTAGATCGCGCTGCATAACAATGTCGCCCCGTTTATAGAACGGGTGCTGGCCGACTGAGAGGGTAATAAACTGGTGTTTTTTATAGAGCGTGATCGCCGGCGTCAGCGACGTATTTGACACCAGATAGACGCTGCTCGCATGGATCGCTCGAAGTTTGTCGAGGCAGTGTTCGATCAGCCGATCGCCGTATCCTTGCCCTTGAAATTCTGGCACGACCGCCATCTTGGCAAGTTCAAATCGGCCCTCGCCGTCGTTGCACAGCGCACAGACACCGCGGACCTCGTCATTGTCGAGTAGGGTAAAAATGTAGCCGCCCTGTTCAACAATCTGATAGGGGTTGGCGGCGATCTGTTTGTCGGCGTCTTCGAGTTCAAAATAGCGAACGATCCACTGCTCGTTTAATTGAATAAACGCATCGAGGTATTGGCGGGCATTTTCAACAATGAGCATGGCGCTAGAAGGCCCATAAAGCAACGAATAAGTTAGCAAGTTTACAACGGAAAAACAGTGGATTGCAGTAACTTATTGTAAAATTTAGAGTGTAGATAAATCGCGAGAGCTATAGCCGACAGCGGTGTGCCGGTATTATTTGAGCCTGTACCCGTGCACACCGAAAACCGCTTTTAGCGCGAGTAAAAACTACGCTTTAATAAAAGGTGACGGAGGGATTAAATTCTATCGATCGCAGGGTCGCCCTATAAAGAAAGCCTGAAAAAGGGTAGCGTCCCCTTTTAAACA
>MDTF01011004.1_pt1 | contig 13139 bp, 13 predicted proteins | sample 811191 | NCBI WGS metagenome assembly MDTF01 (sample SAMN05326649, study PRJNA326480) | marine metagenome | isolation source: seawater | place: Southern Ocean | collected 2011
AAACTTTACTCCTCACGTAGATTGTGGAGACAACGTGGTTGTTATCAACGCAGAAAAAATTACTCTAACTGGAAAAAAATGGACTGACAAGAGTTACATCCGTCATACAGGATATCCAGGAGGACAAAGATCGTTAACTGCAACAGAAATGTTTGAAAAAGATCCTACTAGGTTAGTAGAGAAAGCAGTAAAAGGAATGTTACCGAAAAACATATTAGGTAGTGCTCTATTTAGAAATTTATATGTGTACGCTGGAACAGAGCACAAGCATGACGCTCAAAACCCGAAGGCTATTAACTTAAACGATCTTAAATAATGGATATAGTTCACAAAATAGGTAGAAGAAAAACTGCCGTAGCTCGTATTTATCTTTCAAAAGGAAAAGGTAAAATTGTAGTAAATAAAAAAGATTATAAAGATTATTTTACTACAGGTACTCTTCAATATAAGGTACAACAACCACTTATGTTAACAGAGAATCTAACTTCTTACGATATTAAAGTAAATGTTTATGGAGGTGGAGTAACTGGTCAGGCTGAAGCAATTCGTTTGGCAATAACAAGAGCTTTAGTCTCAATTAATGAAGAACACAGACTTGTCTTAAAACCAGAAGGGTTATTAACACGTGATCCAAGAATGGTAGAGCGTAAGAAATTCGGACAGAAGAAAGCACGTAAGAAATTCCAGTTCTCTAAACGTTAATAGAATACTGAATCTGGTACTGTTCTTATTTCAGCATCGATTTCTATTTCTATTAGTATTAGATTACTGTTATAAAATTAAAAATAACAGTTTAGCATCTAAATGGGTCAGATTCAAAAAAAGACTACTTACCTATTGCTAGTAAACAGAAAGTAAACAACAATTAAAATGACAAACGTAGACATTAAAGAATTATTAGTAAATGGAGTTCATTTCGGTCACTTAACTAGAAAATGGAATCCAAATATGGCACCGTACATTTATACTGAACGAAATGGTGTTCATATTATTGACTTATATAAAACAGCAGCTAAAATAGAGGAAGCTTCATTGGCATTGCAAAAAATCGCAAACTCTGGAAGAAAAATCTTATTTGTTGCAACAAAAAAACAAGCTAAAGATATTGTTGCTGAAAAAGCAGCAGCTGTAAATATGCCTTTCATTACAGAAAGATGGCCAGGTGGAATGTTAACAAACTTTGTGACTATCAGAAAGGCAGTTAAAAAAATGACTTCTATTGATAGAATGAAGCAAGATGGATCTTTCGATGCTTTGTCTAAAAGAGAAAAATTACAAATCAATCGTCAAAGAGAAAAGTTAGAAAAGAATTTAGGTTCTATAATAGACATGACTCGTTTACCAGGAGCAGTTTTTGTTGTTGATGTTAAAAAAGAGCATATTGCTATTGCTGAAGCTCAGAAATTAAACATCCCAATTTTTGCAATGGTGGATACAAACTCTGACCCTAGACCAATTGATTATGTAATCCCATCTAATGATGATGCTTCAAAATCTATTGAAAAAGTATTGTCTTTTATCACAGAAGGTATCGCAGAAGGTTTAGCTGACAGAAAAGCAGATAAAGAAAAAGTAAAACCAGCTGCAAAAGAAGCTGTAAAAGAAACTGAAGAACCAGCTGTAAAAGTAACAGAAAAGGAAACAGAAAAACCAGTTGAAAAACTAGTTGAAAAAAAGGCCGCAAAAAAAGCTACCAAACCAGCTAAAAAAGAAGCTGTAAAAAAAGTTGTTAAAGAAGCTACACCGGATGCAGAGACTTCACCAGATGCAGAAGCTACAACCAAGACAACTATAGAAAAGAAATAAATTGTAAATTTTTTAAAGACAAGAAAAATGTTTAAAGTAACAGCTGCAGAAGTAAATACGCTAAGAAAAACAACTGGTGCAGGTATGATGGACTGCAAAAAAGCATTAGTTGAAGCAGAAGGAGATTTTGACGCAGCAATAGATATCTTACGTAAGAAAGGTCAAAAAGTAGCTGCAAAAAGAGCAGACAGAGAGTCAACTGAAGGAGCAGCTATCGCTAAAGTAAATGACAGCAAAACAGTTGGTGTCTCTATTGTTTTAGGATGTGAAACTGATTTTGTTGGTAAAAATGATAGTTTTGTCAACCTTGCTAATGAATTTGCAGAATTGGCATTAAGCTGTTCTTCTAAAGAAGAATTTCTAGCTTCTAATTTTAATGGGATGACAGTTGCCGATAAATTAATTGAACAAACTGGTGTTATTGGAGAGAAATTAGAAATCAATGCTTTTGAAAAAGTAGAAGCTCCATTTGTTGGTTCTTACATTCATGCAGGTAATAAAATCGCTACAATTGTAGGCTTGTCTTCTGTTGTAGAAGGTGCTGATGTTGTTGCAAAAGATGTTGCTATGCAAGCAGCCGCAATGAACCCAATTGCTTTAAATGAGGATGAAGTTGATGCCTCTATTATTGAAAAAGAGATTGAAATTGCTAAAGAACAATTAAGGGCAGAAGGCAAACCAGAAGCTATGCTAGACAATATTGCCAAAGGCAAAATAAAGCGTTTCTTCAAGGACAATACTTTGGTAAACCAAGCTTTTATAAAGGACAACAAGCAAAGTGTTTCTGATTATGTTAAAACTATTGGAAATGTAAGTGTAACAGGTTTTAAACGTGTTGCCCTAGGATAATTTATTCTAAACTCTTACACTGAGGTTGACCAAGTGTATTTAAGAGTGTTAATAATATAAGACCTCGTTAGTGACTCAAATAAATTAAGAGCACTAGCGAGGTTTTTTCATGGAAACAAGTATTTAAAAAAAGAAAAAAATGCTTAGTTTTGTTCAACTTTCAAAACTATGCAATACAAACGAGTACTTTTAAAACTAAGTGGCGAGGCACTTATGGGAGATAGACTATATGGGATTGACCCAAAACGTCTAAAAGAATATGCTAAAGAAATTAAAGAAGTAACTGAGAAAGGAATAGAACTAGCCATTGTTATTGGTGGAGGAAATATCTTTAGAGGGGTTTCGGGAGCTAGTAATGGAATGGATCGCGTTCAAGGAGATCACATGGGAATGTTGGCAACTTGTATTAATGGTTTAGCTCTACAAAGTGCCTTAGAAGATGAAGGAATCTATACTAGATTACAAACAGCTATTCAAATTAAAGAAATAGCTGAACCTTATATTAAAAGAAAAGCAATTCGCCATCTAGAAAAAGGAAGAGTCGTTATTTTTGGTGCAGGTACAGGAAACCCCTACTTTACGACAGATACCGCAGCTGTTTTAAGAGCTATTGAAATTAATGCAGATGCTATTTTAAAGGGAACTCGTGTTGACGGAATCTACAGCGCAGACCCAGAAAAAGATAAAAATGCAGTTAAATATGAAACAATAACTTTTAAGGATGTTATAAGAAAAGGCCTAAAAGTAATGGATATGACTGCGTTTACTTTGAGTGAAGAAAACAAACTCCCCATTATTGTTTTTGATATGAATACAAATGGAAATCTCTTAAAGTTAGTTTCAGGAGAACGAATCGGAACAATTGTTAATCACTAACAAAATATCTTACTTATGAACGAAGAAATCGAATTTATTATAGATTCTGCAAAAGAACAAATGCAAGGGGCTATTGATTTTTTAGCAAAAGAACTAAGAAGTATTAGGGCAGGTAAAGCATCTCCTTCTATGCTGGCTAATATTATGGTTGACTACTATGGGTCTCAAACACCTTTAGGGCAAGTTGCAAACGTAAACACACCAGATGCAAGAACAATTAGCATTCAACCCTGGGAAAAACAAATGTTAGCCGAGATTGAAAAAGCTATAATGAAAGCCAATATTGGTTTTAACCCTATGAATAATGGTGAAAATATAATTATTAATGTACCACCGTTAACAGAGGAAAGAAGACGAGGTCTTGCAAAACAAGCAAAAGCTGAAGCAGAACACGCGAAAGTTGGCGTTAGAAATGCAAGAAAAGAAGCCAATAATGAAATAAAAAAATTAGATATCTCTGAAGATTTGAAAGAAAATGCAGAAGCAGACGTTCAAGAACTAACAAACTCTTATGTTAAAAATACTGAAGATCTTTTTAGCTTAAAAGAAAAAGAAATTATGACTGTTTAAAAAAAATTAGAACTAATTTTTAGGGAGTATTTGCACTCTTTTTTTTTACAATCTTAATAAATAAAACACATCACTAAATAAATAATAGGAATGAATTTCTGGACTAAAGTATCAAGAATTATCTTAAAAAATAGATATTTGATACTTATTCTTATTGCCATTGTAACCGCTCTTCTAGTTTCTCAGATGAAACATATGAGGTTTTCTTATACAGAGGCTAATCTTTTACCAGAAAACCATGAGGTAAATATTGAATACAATAAATTTCTAGATATTTTTGGAGAAGAAGGGAATTTAATCCTACTTGCTATTAAGGATTCTACAGTTTTTACACCGGCTAAATTTAATGCTTGGAATTCGCTTGCAAAATCATTTGACTCCTTAAGTGAAGTTGAATTTACATTATCTATTGCTGATGTAAAGAAAATAAAAAAGGATAAAAAAAACAGAAAATTTGTTTTAGAATCTATCTATAATGGAGAATTATCATCACAATTAGAAGTTAATACTGTTAAAAAAGAACTATTTGAAAAACTTCCCTTCTACGATAATTTACTTTACAATAAAAAAACTGGTACTATACAGACGGCTATATATATCAATAAAAAAATTGTAAACACGCCAGTTAGAAAAGCATTTGTTTTTGAAAAATTAATTCCAATTATTGATAGATTTGAAAAAGAAACCAACTTAGACGTACGAGTGTCTGGAATGCCGTATATAAGAACAATAAACGCTCAAAATATTATTGATGAGATACAATTATTTGTTCTAGGAGCACTTCTCATAACAGGGATTATTTTCTTTTTCTTTTTCCGTTCCTTCAGAGCTACATTTATTACACTGCTAGTGGTAACCATTGGAGTTACTTGGGCGTTTGGTTTTATAGGACTGTTTGGATATGAAATTACGGTATTAACTGCACTAATACCACCTTTAATTATAGTTATTGGAGTTCCAAATGCTGTATTTCTAATCAATAAATACCAGCAAGAAATTAAGCTACATGGCCAACAAGCAAAAGCCTTACAACGTGTAATTTCTAAAATTGGAAATGCTACTTTAATGACTAATATTACGACTGCATCAGGTTTTGCCACTTTTGTATTTGTAAAGAGTCAATTGCTAAGAGAATTTGGTATTCTTGCTTCCATTAACATCTTAAGCATTTTTATTTTAGCGCTTTTAATCATTCCAATTATTTATAGTTTTATGGAGCCGCCTAAAAAGAAACACCTCAATCATCTAGAAAGAAAGTGGATGGAAAATGTGGTGAATTGGATGGAAAGGATGGTTCGTGAACAAAGAATTACTATTTATATCACAACTGTTATTATAATTATTTTAGGAATTATTGGATTATATCAGATACGTGTTTCTGGAAGTTTAATTGAAGATATGCCTAAGACAAAAGCTTTTTATAAAGATATTAAGTTTTTTGAAAATGAATTTGGAGGCATTATGCCTTTAGAAATACTGATTGATACCAAAAAAGAGAAAGGTGTCATGAAACTTTCTACCTTGAAAAGGATGAATAAAATTAATGAGGTTATTGAGTCTTTTCCTGAACTATCTAAACCTGTTTCAGTTGTTAACTTAGTTAAATATTCTAAACAAGCCTTCTATAAAGGCAATCCAAAATATTATCAATTACCAACATCTCAAGAAGAAAGTTACATTTTTGCTTACACTAAAAACTCTGACGGAAATTCAGATATGCTAAACAATTTTGTAGATTCTACTGGGAGATATGCTCGTATTACAACGTTCATGAAAGATATTGGAACTGATAAAATGAATATTATTCAAGAGCGACTTAAGCAAGTAGTGAAAAAAGAATTTCCAGAAGATCGTTACGATGTAACCTTTACAGGGAAAGCGTTGGTTTTTTTAAAAGGAACTAATTATTTAATTGGTAACCTTGTTTTTTCTTTATCATTGGCAATTCTTTTAATTTCACTTTTTATGGCTTGGATGTTCAGGTCGTTTAAAATGATTTTAATTTCCATCATTCCAAATATGTTACCATTGCTAATCACAGCAGGATTAATGGGTTTCTTTGGAATTCCAATTAAACCATCTACCATTTTAGTTTTTAGTATTGCTTTTGGAATTTCTGTAGATGATACTATTCATTTCTTAGCAAAATACAGACAAGAATTAATTGCCAATAATTGGAAAATTCGCAGGTCTGTATATGCAGCTCTTCGAGAAACTGGTGTTAGTATGTTTTATACTTCTATTGTACTTTTCTTTGGGTTTTTAGTATTTACAATTTCTAGTTTTGGAGGCACCATAGCTCTGGGAGGTTTGGTTTCTATCACTTTATTATTTGCGATGGTATCTAACCTATTACTACTACCTTCTTTACTACTAACTTTTGAAGATAAAATTGCAAACAAAGAGGTATTAAAAGAACCAACAATAAAAATCATCCCTCAAGAGGAACAATAAAAATAATTTGAATAATGAAAACAAGTAGTGTAGCCGAATTATTACAGTCAGACTTAACTCTCCAACAAGTCTCATTAAAAGGGTGGGTAAGAACATTTAGAAGCAATCGTTTTATTGCCTTAAATGATGGGTCTACAATTCATAATATTCAATGTGTTGTTGATTTTGAAAAGACAAAAGAAGAGACTTTAAAAAGAATTACAACTGGAGCTTCGGTAAGTATCATCGGAACACTTATTGCAAGTCAAGGAAAAGGTCAAACTGTAGAAATACAAGTCCATTCTTTAGAAATTTTGGGAGACTCTAACCCCGATGAATATCCTATTCAACCTAAAAAACACAGCTTAGAATTCTTAAGAGAAAATGCACATTTACGTGTAAGAACTAACACCTTTAGCGCAGTAATGCGAGTACGTTCAAAACTATCTTTTGCAGTTCATAAATATTTTCAAGAAAACGGTTTTAATTATGTAAATACACCGATCATTACAGGATCTGATGCAGAAGGAGCAGGAGAAATGTTTGGAGTTTCAAATTTTGAAACAAATAAAGCGCCCTTAAATGAAGATGGTAGTATAGACTATAAACAAGATTTTTTTGGAAAAGAAACAAACTTAACTGTTTCTGGACAATTAGAAGCTGAAACCTATGCAATGGCATTAGGAAAGGTATATACTTTTGGACCTACATTTAGAGCTGAAAACTCAAATACAACACGTCATTTAGCTGAGTTCTGGATGATTGAGCCAGAAGTTGCTTTTATGGACTTAGATGGCAATATGGACTTGTCTGAAGATTTTATAAAGTCTGTTTTAGGATATGTTTTAGAACATTGTAAAGATGATTTAGCATTTTTAGATAAACGTTTTGCTGATGAAGAAAAGACAAAACCACAACAACAAAGAAGTGACATGACGCTGTTAGAAAAATTAAACTTTGTTGTAGAAAATAACTTTAAAAGAGTTAGTTATACAGAAGCAATAGATATTTTAAGAAATTCTAAACCAAATAAGAAGAAGAAATTTCAATTTCCTATTAACGAATGGGGGGTAGATTTACAGTCAGAACACGAGCGTTTCTTGGTAGAAAAACATTTTAAATGTCCGGTTATCTTATTTGATTATCCAGCAAATATTAAAGCATTTTATATGCGATTAAATGAAGATGGAAAAACAGTGAGAGCAATGGATGTGTTATTTCCAGGTATTGGAGAAATTGTTGGAGGAGCTCAACGTGAAGAACGTCTTGATGTACTAAAAGAAAAAATGGCTGCTTTAAATATAGATGAACAAGAATTATGGTGGTATTTAGACACCCGTAAGTATGGAACAGCGGTCCACTCTGGTTTTGGATTGGGGTTTGAGCGTTTAGTTCAATTTACTACCGGTATGAGTAATATTAGAGATGTAATTCCTTTCCCTAGAACTCCACAAAATGCAGAGTTTTAATTGAGTTCTTTTTGTACCTTTAAGAAATGCTAAAACAAAGTCTAAACTTTAAACTTTCCCAAAAGTTATCTCCTCAGCAGATTCAGTTAATGAAAATGATTCAATTGCCTACTCAAGCTTTTGAAGAACGCCTAAAGCAAGAGATTGAAGAAAACCCTGCTTTAGATACTGGTAAAGAAGAATCTAATGATTTAGAAGAGGATTTAGAAAATGAATTTGAAGAGGACGGAACTGAAAAAATAGACACAGACGACATCAATATTGATGATTACCTTAGTGACGATGAAATTCCAAATTATAAAACTCAAGCAAATAATTATTCTTCAGATGATGAAGAGAAGCATGTTCCATATGCCGCTGGAAAAACTTTTCATCAATCTTTACAAGAGCAACTAAATACTTTTAGCTTAAATGATGAAGAGAGTTCTATCGCAGAATTTTTAGTGGGGAGTATTGATGATAGTGGCTATATAAGAAGAGATCTTGTTGATTTAGTAGATGACTTAGCCTTCACCCAAAATATTTTTACAACCGAAGAAAAAGTAGAGAGAGTATTACTAAAAGTGGTTCATACACTTGATCCTATTGGAGTTGGTGCAAGAGATCTAAAAGAGTGTTTAATCATTCAACTTAAAACAAAAAAAGAAACTAAGGTTAGAGTATTAGCTGTAAATATTTTAGAAACTGCTTTTGATCACTTTGTGAAAAAGCATTACAATAAACTATTAGAGAAGTTCGAAATTAACGAAGAAGAACTCAAAGAAACTATTGTTGAAATATCAAAGTTAAATCCAAAGCCGGGAAGTTCTTATGCTGGAAATAATAAAATAGCAGAACAAATTGTTCCTGACTTTTCTATAAGAATTTTAGATGGAGAATTAGATTTAACACTAAATTCTAGAAATGCCCCAGAATTACACGTTTCAAGGGAGTACAATAACATGCTCAAAGGCTACCAAGAGTCTACTGAAAAAAGTAAGTCTCAGAAAGATGCAGTACTTTTTATCAAACAAAAGCTAGATGCAGCCAAGTGGTTTATTGATGCCATAAAACAACGTCAACAGACATTATTGGTATCCATGAATGCAATCATGCACTATCAATATGACTATTTTTTAACTGGCGATGAACGTAAGCTAAGGCCCATGATTTTAAAAGATATTGCAGATACTATTCATATGGATATTTCAACTGTTTCTAGAGTTGCAAACAGTAAATATGTTTCTACCCCATACGGAACAAAATTAATAAAAGAGTTCTTTTCAGAATCTATGAAAAATGACCAAGGAGAAGATGTCTCAACAAGAGAAATTAAAAAAATATTAGAAACTGTTATTCTTGAAGAAAACAAGAGAAAACCTCATACAGATAATAAACTTTCTCTACTTTTAAAAGAGCAGGGATATCCTATTGCAAGAAGAACAGTTGCAAAATACAGAGAGCAACTAGAAATTCCTGTAGCTCGCTTAAGAAAAGAAATCTAGTGAGATTTCATAAATTTATATCTACTATTTTACATCCTATTGTACTTCCAACTTTAGGTGTACTGCTTTATTTTATTTTCATGTCACAGCCTTCAGAAAGAAGACTAAAAACAATTATACTAGGACTTGTTTTCACACTTACCTATCTGATTCCTCTATTAGTTTTAGTTTTATTAAAAGCTGTTGGACTTATTAAAAGTTTTCAAGTTTCTACTATAAAAGAAAGACGGATTCCTATTGTTTTTATGATAGCTGTTTTGTATTTTTTAGGAAATCTAATAATAGGTATTCCCTCAGAAAGAAACTTAGGGATTCTATTCTACGGTACTTCTTTAAGCCTTGTATGCATCTACTTTTTATTTAGCTTTAAACTTAAGTCTAGTCTTCATCTTGTATCTATGGGGAATATGATTGGCTTTTTTTTAATTTTGACTAACCTAAATAATGAGACTATACTTCCTCTAATACTAATTTTAATATTATTGTCTGGATTATTAGCGAGCTCAAGATTATCTCTAAAAGCACATACTCCCGTAGAACTACTTCTTGGTTTTTCTTTAGGAATTACATGTCAATTTTTTGTGTTTTTTTTATTATAAGAAATAAAAAATAAGTCCAATTCTCATCATTTTTGAGGAGATATCTAAAGTCTCAATTGGTGTGTTTTTTAAAACTGAATTCAATCCATAGTATGCATGTGCAGTAAAGACATCATATCCAATAGACAAGGTAAGACCATATTGCCATGTATTGTATCTTGAAACGTTTCTATAAGAGAAAGAGTCTGTTCCGTTGGTATATTTAAAATTATTTGAAAGGTTATAACTCGCTTTAAGTCCCATATAAACCCTCCAAAATTTATATGTTTGTGAATCAGAGTCTCTCCACCTAAATTCAAAAGGAAATTCTAGATTGTGAACCAAGAGCTTGTTAGTTGCAAAAAAATTATCTACTTGAAAATTGACTTCATTATTATCTTCTAAAATAGAAAGTCCATGATTAAATGAATCATAATTAAAACCAAATCCTAAAGCCATGGATATACTTCCTTGTTTATTTAGAGTAAGGTCTTTCATAAACCCAGTAGAAAAACCAGATGCAAACCCACCACCATTTACCAACGCTGGTTGATTAAATAATTGATTATATGAAATTACAACATATAATTGATCTTCTGCATAACGAATCCCTAATTGCAAGGAGTCTTTTTGAGCAAAAGAAGTCATTGTATATCCAATAAAAAACAAGAAAATGAGCTTTTTTATATACATAACCTAAAGCTTAGATAATAAGATCAAAAATACAATTTTCAGAGCGGTTTTTATAGTATTCAAAATTGTAACATAAAAAAAAGGAAATACAAATTTTGTATTCCCTTTTTTTAAGATTAAGATTAAGATTAAGATGCTATTAGTTATCAGCTCCAGTTTGAGTTGAGTAACTTAATTTTAAAGCATTTACATCTCTTAATTTTATTCTGATATCTGTTATCGTACCTACACTAGATTCTTTATCAGCTTTGATAGAAGTTGTCATAAAAGGTATTTCTCCCTCAGAAACCTCTTCCCTAGCTCTTAGAATAAATGCTGGAACGTCTTCTGGTGTCGCTATCTTATCATTCAATTGAATTCTATTGTAAGCTGTACCATACTTTTTTTGCTTTGCTTTACCAACATAGATGGTACTTACCAGACTCTTGTGTTCTAATTTCTTTATCTCTGTAGCACTTGGTAATCTTGGCGCTTCAATTTGTAAAGAAGTTTCTCTCATTGTAGTCGTAACCATAAAGAAAAATAACAACATAAATACAATATCTGGCAATGACGCTGTATTCACAGCTGGCATTCCTTTTTTCTTCTTTTTAAACTTAGACATTTTATATGTTTTAATTAATTTTAAGAGGTAGGCTCAGCATCAGAAATAATTTGAGGAAAGCTAGCTTTAATATCATCTCTTTTCTTCTTCAATTCTTCTTTTTCTGTCCCTCTGCTATCTTTATATCTTTTTTCTAATTCTTTATATAGAATTCCGTATCGCTGCTGGCTTAGCCTATTTCTTAAAACAGTATATGCTTTTAACAGCTCATTTTGTACTTCAATATAAGTACCATATTCGGTTCCTCTATCGCTTTGTACAGATATGATTGCTTTATTGGGGTGATCTGAGGAAGATTCACTTCTCTCACCTTCACAATAGTCACAGGGTGTCCCTGGAGTACCATCTTCACCTGGTTTCCCATCTCCTCCACCGTTGTCAATAAATTTGATTGCAGCCTCCTTAAGATCTGATAATTCCATTCTATCACCTTCTACCAATAACTCATTATTCCTATTGATATTTACTTCGAAAATGTTTTTCTCCTTAATAATTGGTGGTTTATAATCTGGTGGTGGTTTTTCCGATAATTTCTTAGAAATACCTGAATCTACATTCATTGTAGTAGTTACTAAGAAAAAAATCAATAACAAGAAGGCAATATCTGCCATAGACCCTGCATTGATTTCTGGTGTCTCTCTTCTTGCCATATATTAAGATTTTATAAGTCCTTTAAATAAATCTATAATAAAAAATCCGCCGCCAATGACAACTAAAATTAAACTATACCATATTAAACTACCTACCCATTGATTTGAAGCTGCTCCTAACTCTCCACCTTCTAACACTTTACCTTGAGCGTTTAAAACAGGATCACTATCACCTAGAATATAGGCAACGACCAAAAGAACAACCATTGCAGCTAAACCTAAAGATGTTTTCTTTAAGTTCTCTGGATTTTTAACCAACCCTCTAATAGATAATCCTACTGTAATAACAACAGCTGCTAGGAATAAATACGTTGAAAAGGCTATTAATGGACCAACAGCACCACTCATTTGTTCAGGTACATCATCAGTAAATGTTACATTAATAAATAATGCAATACCTATTAAAGATAAAACAGCAACTATGATGGTTAGTATTTTTGAAAATTTACTATTCATAAAGCGTCTTATTTTTTATATTTAACTAATAAATCTATTAAAGTTATTGAAGCATCTTCCATATTATTTACAATACTATCTACTTTAGAGATGATGTAATTATAAAAAACTTGAAGAATAATTGCTACAATTAAACCAAATACTGTGGTTAATAGAGCTACTTTAATACCAACTGCTACTACTCCTGGAGAAATATCATTTGCTACAGCAATTGCATCAAATGCTCCAATCATACCAATTACAGTACCCATAAAACCTAACATTGGTGCCAAAGCAATAAATAATGATAACCAAGAAATATTTTTCTCTAAAAGTCCCATTTGTACTCCTCCGTAACCAATCACTGCTTTTTCTGCAGATTCAATACCTTCATCTACTCTATCTAAACCTTGATAAAAAATAGAAGCAACAGGTCCTTTAGAATTTCTACATACTTCTTTTGCAGCTTCTACACCACCAGAACTTAGGGCATCATCTACACTTGCCATTAATTTCTTAGTGTTAGTTGTAGCCATATTTAGATAAATAATTCTCTCTATAGCGATTGCTAGTCCTAAAATAAGGGCTACTAATACAATTCCCATAAAAAATGGCCCACCTTCTATAAAACGTTGTTTTAATACTTGGTGAAAAGTTTGTTCAGCGACCTCAGCCTCTTGTGCAAATACAGA
>MDTF01012799.1_pt1 | contig 13139 bp, 9 predicted proteins | sample 811191 | NCBI WGS metagenome assembly MDTF01 (sample SAMN05326649, study PRJNA326480) | marine metagenome | isolation source: seawater | place: Southern Ocean | collected 2011
CTCTACCTACGGAAATGGAGAAGCTCCAGCCAATGCTGGTAGATTCCAAAATCTCTTAAAAACCATACGTCAGGAAAACAAGCTAAGCTACGCTGTGTTAGGACTAGGCTCAACTAACTACCCTAATTTCTGCTCTTATGCCATAGAGGTAGATAGTTTACTGAAACAAACCATCGGATTTAATGAGCTACTGCCATTGGTGAAAATAAATAATCAATCTAGCAAAGAAATACAGAAGTGGATATTAGCTTTAAATGACTTGTTCAATACAAAGCTAACTCTACCTAAAACCAGTAGGATTAGATCCACTGATCTGTTTATTGTAAAAGAACGAACGAACCTTAATTCGGACGATACCTTTATATTATTCCTAGAACCTAAAAATAACACGTTAAGCTTTCAGTCAGGAGACCTACTGGAGGTTCTCCCTTCAGAAAACGAAGCTCCTAGGGCCTATTCTTTAGCTAAATATAATAATGGTATTCTCTTATGCATAAAGAAGCACCCATTCGGGGTCTGCTCTTCCTATTTAGCAGATGTTAAACTGTATGAAGAAATAGAAGCCTCCGTTGTTTCTAATCCAAAATTTAGATTCCCTACCGAGGGTAATGGAGTAATGTGCGTTGCAAATGGGACTGGAATAACCCCATTCATAGGTATGCTAAATGATACTCTCGATTCTGACTCTAATTATTTATTCTGGGGAATAAGGACTCCTGAGTCTCTCGGGATTTACTCGCGATATTTAGAGGGTCTGGTGTTACATGAAGACAATCTCTTTATCACCTACTCCAAGCTGAACAAAAAATACATTCAAGAAGATGTAATAACTAACATTCATCTAATACTAGCACTATTTAAAAATGGCGGTGTTCTTATGATTTGTGGCTCACTGCAGATGAAAGAAGAACTATTCTACCTCTTAGAGAAAGAGCTGAAATCTAAGGTTAATAAGAGCCTAGAATATTTCATCTCAAAAGGACAAATTAAATCAGACTGTTACTAAAAAATAATCCCATGGCACATTCTATTAAACTACTGGCAAGAAATTATAATGGTGAACTCACTTTCTGTACTTGCTGTAAAACCTATCATCTTCACTTTAACAATCTGTTTTTTGAATTCACTAGAAATGAGCTCACAGACTTTAAGCAGATGGTTTATTTCTCCGAAGATCTAGCTCGAGAAGCTGAAATAACAACGAGGATGATGAAGAGAACCATTCCTATAGAAACGGGTAAATCTAATATGATTCTAATATTTAACGCGAAAGAGATAGAAGCATTAAGAGGACTTGTGTTTTTTGAAGAAAAAAAATCAATTAAAGATATAGACCCTATCGATATAGACTTTGATTTCTCTCTTAATTAAAACGTGAAAATTACGCTCTAAAAAAAAAGAATAATTCATGATATTGAAAAAATACCATGAATAGGGTATTGTTTGAAGTAAGGTATAAAATTACTTTTGCGACACTATTTAGAATTAGTCTAAATAACCCAAGTTAAAATACAAACGAAAATAATCATGAAAAAAATTTTACTGCTTTCTTTAGTTTCATTAGGCATATTTAGTCTGAATGCGCAAGTATCCGATAACGTTTCTCTTGAGCCCGGATACGCTCAACAATCTTTTTACAGTTTCCAAAATGGCGAGGTAGCCAATGTGCCTGCCAGAGATTGGGATTTAGCTTTCGCTGTAGGATTTGGTGCTACTGGTGTCAGAATTAATGATGGATATGGTGTCCAAGTTTACAAGTACCCAAATGGCGATATTTCTAATTGGTCCGAAATAGATTCTACAGGACTTTCTACATGGACACCTGACTACAACTCAGAACTTACTTGGTCCACAGGTGCATTTGACCAAACAGCAGAAGGATTTGATGTAGGATGGGGAGATTACAATGTGATTACTCATGTAACTACTGGAACAGATGTATTTATCGTTCAAACATTAGACATGTCTTGGAAAAAAGTGGCCATAGAATCATTGACTGATGGAGATTATATCTTTAAATATGCTGACTTAGATGGTTCTAATGAATCCACACACACGCTTTCTAAATCCGATTATACTGGAAAGAATTTTGGATACTTTTCTTTAGTAACTGAAACTGAAATAGACCGTGAGCCTGCCTCTGACTCATGGGATATCACTTTCACAAAATATATAGGCGAGTTAGCTCCAGGTGTAATTTATGGCGTAACTGGTACGCTAAGTAACTATGGTGTCTCTACAGCTCAGGCAGATGGTGTAGATGTGACCACTGCTAATTATATGGATTACTCTTTTGAAGGAGAAATGAACGTTATCGGCTATGATTGGAAGTCATTTAATGGCATGCAGTTCGTTCTAACTCCGGACTTAACCTACTTCGTAAATGATGTCAACGGAAATGTCTATCAAATCACTTTTACCAACTTTGAAGGATCAAGCTCAGGAGTTATCGAATTTGAAACTACACTACTTATGACTTCAGGAATAACCGATGTAGATAAGTCTAGCGCTATAAAGGCATTTCCTAACCCTACACAAGGAACCTTACAATTAGAATTTACTTCGGTTAATACTGCAAATACACTCTTAACCATTACAGATCTCGCAGGAAGATTGATTCTTAATGAGCAAGTTGTTTTTAGCGCTGGAACTAGTAATCACACATTAGACTTAGCGGGGAATACGGCAGGTATTTACATCCTAACTATAGTATCGGAAGGAATCGTAAGTACAGAAAAAATAGTACTTCAATAAGTTTTCACTTAAACTACAAATGATGAAAATGCAGAATGGAAATTGGTCCAGTATGGTTCTTAAAGGTGCCAACTTGATTTGCCATACTTATCAGAAATATATATTATCTGCTGGACTATTTCTGTTCTGTTTTTCATTAACTGCTCAGAATGACTATACCGTTCTAGATGAAAACAAAGCCCCTTTAGTTGGAGCTATTGTGGAAATATCTAAGAATGGAAACCTCGTCTTAAGAACAGCTTCTGATGCTCAGGGAATTTTCACAATTACCCGAAAAGATTCTGACCAACTAGTGACTATATCATTTATCGGTTACAAGGATTATGTTTCCTTTCTATCTGATATGGAAACAACTATCGAGCTTACTCCAAGCAGCTATTTCTTAAATCAAGTTTCGGTTACAGGACAGTATGCTCCTACAGCGTTAGAGAAGTCCATGCATAAACTCTCCATTATATCTAAAGACAGAATTCAAAACCAAGGTGTAAATACCTTAAATGAACTGCTTCTACAAGAAAACAATATTCGAATATCTAGAGATAATATTCTAGGAAGCGGAATCAGTATGATGGGTATTTCAGGCCAAAACGTAAAAATTCTCGTAGATGGCGTCCCTGTTATAGGAAGGCTAAATGGGAATATAGACCTGAGCCAAATCAATCTGAATACGGTAGAACGCATAGAAATTATAGAAGGTCCTATGTCTGTAGCTTACGGAACAGACGCCCTAGCTGGAACCATAAATATTATCACCAACTCTAACAGAGCGCCTATAAATGAGCTTCAGTTCAGGGCTTTTCACGAATCCGTAGGAAATTACAACACCACTGGCCACTTAAAAATACCCGTGGCTAAAGGTCAAATCACATTCTCAGGTGGAAGAAACTTCTTTGATGGATGGGACCAAGGTGATGGTTATAACTTACTGCCGGAAGCTAATTTAGCAGATGAATCTAGAGTTCTATCATGGAACCCTAAAGAGCAGCTCTTCGGAAAAGTTAGTCTTAACAAAAAACTAAATCAATTCAATACTACTTTAAACATTTCTCCTTTTCACGAGAAAATAACCAACAGAGGAAACCCAAGAGCTCCTTATCAGGTTACCGCTTTTGACGATTACTACCAAACCTATAGATTAGACAATTCCATAACCGTTAAAGGTAAAATCAAAGAAAATTTTTTCTTAGATGCCACAGCTGCATATGATCTTTTCGAGCGCAGAAAACAGACCGTGGTAAAAGACCTAATCACATTAAATGAAGTAACATCGGCGAATGCAGATGACCAAGATACTTCTCGGTTTGACCTAGCAATGTTCAGAGCTACATTGAGCAAAACAGATTTTTCTAAAAAAATAAGCTGCCAATTAGGAGTTCATTTAGAAAGAGAATCTAGCTACGGCAAACGCATAGAAAACACAGAGCAGTTTATATCCGATTATGCTGCTTTTGGAAGCTTTACTTACGCTGCTAACGAAAGACTAACTGTAAAGCCTGCCGTTAGAATGGCCTATAATTCCGAGTTTAATCATCCGATTATTCCCTCTTTGAATATTAAGTACAACCTAAAGAAAAACACATTACGACTCAGCTATGCCAAAGGCTTTAGAGCTCCTGAGTTAAAGGAACTTTATTTTAATTTTGTAGATTCCAATCATAACATTCAGGGTAATCGAGACTTAAACCCTGAAACTTCCCACCTCGTTAACGCCAACCTTACCAGAAATATAGTGCAGGCTAATCAAATCATAAAGCTCAGCCTTTCTGCATTCTACACATCTATTAAGGACCAAATTAGCCTAGCCAGTGCCAGCGATACCGAATTCACTTATTTCAATATCTCTGAGTTCAAAACCAACGGTGTGTCTTTTACATCCAAGTATGTAAAGCAGAGCTGGAACATGAGCTTAGGCGGCTCATGCATCGGCAGATTTAGCAATATAGAAAACTCAGAAGAGGTAAATCCATTCATCTATTCTCCAGAGGTTAACACCAATATCCAGTATGACTTTAAAAAAGCCAAACTCAAAGCCAACCTATTTATGAAATATACAGGACGACTTCTGGCATTTAGAGAAAACCAAGATGGAACAATAGCTGAATCTATTGTTTCTGATTACACCATGGTGGACTTCACGTTAGCTAAAAAACTTTTAAAAGATAAAATCACTCTCTCAGCGGGTGTGAGAAATGTATTAGACATAACTAATCTCGAACGGACAGGTGCACCCATTGGTCAAACTCATGTTCCCTCTGGCAGCAGCCTTCCATTCAGTTATGGCCGTTCAATCTTCTTTTCATTTCAACTAAATCTAAGGTCAGATGTTAAAAAGTAAAGTCTTAAGCGTTGCAACGCTTACTATCATCACCCTTCTGCTAACAAGCTGCGAGAAAGATGAAATACCTGTAGAAGCTCCTACAGCAGGTTTAGTAGAATCTGATGAGGTGGCTATGCAGTCTGACTATAGAAATCAATTATTCTACGACCTAGAATTAGGCAGGGTGGTTAGTGAAAATCTTAAAACAGACTGGGATTTAGGCTTTGAATGCACCGCAGATGGCTGGCATGTCATCACAAATACAGCTAAAGCCATGAAATGTGCGAAAACAGAATTTACTGAATTTAATCAAAACATAGATTTAGAAAATCTAGACTGGAATTGGGATGTACCTTCTGGTAATTTAGACAGCACCGCCATTGAAAACTGGACACTTACTCCAGACAAAATAATGATTCTAGACCGCGGGTTCGACTGGACAGGAACTCCTCAGGGATACACTGAACTAAAACTTCTATCCTACTCAGACACCGAATACAGATTAGAATTCTCTACTACCGATTCTGAGACTGTATATGAATTTACAGTATCTAAAAATTCAGCTAAAAATTTTCAATGTTTATCCTTAGATAGTGCAGGAAGTTTGTCGGAGATACAACCCGATCGAACTCATTGGGACCTCCTATTTACGCAATACTTAGCAGCGTTAAGTGATGGCGAAAATATCATCTCTTACCTAGTCGTAGGCGTAATAACAAATCACGAAACCTCTTATGCTCAGCAAGTTTACAATTTAGAGTTCGATGAAATTGATTTAGAAATGGCTTCCGGTTTAGAATTTAATTCTAAGATAGATAACATCGGTTACGACTGGAAATTCTTTGATTTTAATGAAGGCTACCTAACAGATACTGATAAACACTACGTAATAAAAGATGCTGAAGGAATTTACTTCAAACTAAGATTTCTTGATTTCTACAACCTAGACGGTGAAAAAGGGCACCCGAATTTTGAACTACAAAGACTTTAAATTAAATGAATACTTGCAAAAACAAACCCACAGAGCTCTTTCGTAGTTATAATGGAGTTATCTCTTATTCCAAAATTAATGAGGATTTTATAATTCAATACTCAAATTTACTTCTAAGATTAGAACCTAGTGGTTTTTTGTCTTTTCGTGAATTTGTCTATACACTAGACCTCGAAAATTTTGAGGGGATTTGCGAAAATGACAGATGCTTTATCTTAAAAATGCCTACCAATATCAACTTTGTATTTAATAAATTAGAAATCAAAGAACTCAGGGAACTAACCAGTAATGCACTCGGAATTTTTAAGACCTTGAAAATGGCTCATAACTGCCTAAACTTTAATAGCTACGAATAAAATTATTCTCCCTTTTAATTTAATCTTATTATATTCATTGGGACCTTCAATGCTCGAGTAAAGGAAAATCTGTAGGAGCCTTTGGCCAACCAGAAGACAAGGGCATCATATAACATAACGGGGCTATTACCGAAAAATTACTTTCTCTGGTATTTGGAAAAAAGGGAGAGCTAAATGCTAAAATCACAAAAAAAATTGATGCTAAAAGAATAGAAATAATTACTACGACCACAGAAACATCTTCTAAAGGGTCTAAAAATATTATATTGGATTTAGCCAAGCAATAGGATCTAGGCATACCGAAGATGTTCTAAAAGATGAGCTATTGCAACGCGTATGTAAAGCACCATTAAGCGGTCATTCATTTAATAACAGATTAATACTAGCTACGAATCAACACACTCACAACATAATGGCTTATATCAATTTAAAACTACAATGGGATGAACTAAAATCAATCAACCCAAAAATCAGAATCAGAAATGCGGCTTCTATTTTGAACGTAAAAGAAGTGGAACTTTTAGCCACAATCGACGGAGACGAAGCAGTTAGACTCAAACCAAAATTCATAGGGATTCTGGAGAGAATAGAAGAGCTTGGATATGTAATGGGATTGACAAGAAATAATGACGTAGTTCATGAGAGAAAAGGAGTGTATTTAAACGGTAAATTCGGTAAACATGTCAGTCTTTTCGTAGGAGCTGACATAGACCAACGAATGTTTTTAAGCACCTGGGCGCACGCTTTTAGTGTTACAGAATACTCCGGTAAAACAGCTAGAAAAAGCTTTCAATTCTTTAGCCATGATGGAGAAGCCGTGCACAAAATCTTCTTGACCCCTAAGAGTAATGAGGCAGCATTCAAAAACATAACAGAAGTATTTAAAGCTGAAGTACAAAATGAAGAAATTACAATTTTAGCCAAAAAAGAAATAGCCAAAGAATTATCTGACAGCGAAATAAATGCAGATGATTTTCAGCAAGAATGGAGAAACCTAAAAGACACACACGAGTTCTATGGCTTGCTTGGAAAGTATAAACTAACCCGAACTCAGGCATTACGTCTAGCCCCTAAAGGAGATTACGCAATCCCTGTAGATAACAAAGTTATTAGAATACTCCTAGAAAAGGTATCTGAATATGGTACGGAAATCATGTGCTTTGTGGGAAATCAAGGAAACATTCAAATACACACTGGCCCTGTAAAAAAGCTGTTGGAATATGGTGAATGGTATAACATAATGGACCCGAAGTTTAACCTTCATGTAAATGAAACAGCCATTCATGAAAGCTGGATAGTAAGAAAACCTACTGAAGATGGTACGGTAACTTCTCTAGAGATTTTCAATAAAGAAGGGAATATGATGGTTCAATTCTTTGGCAAGAGAAAACCAGGAATACCAGAACTAGACCAATGGAAAGATGTAATAAAAGAAGTCGAAAACGAACTGATTGAAGTAGGTGTTTAAAATTCTCACAAATAATGAGATTCACCAAAAATACCACTTTCATGGTATTGCATGAAAGTAGGTTCAATAATACATTTGCACTCTATTAAGAACAAGTCTAAATAAAAATCATACCTGCTTAATCTGCAGAAAACTTTAAAAAATGAATAAAATACTTAAAAACTTTTTCCTTCTAACTCTTTCTACAGGTCTGCTACTTACAGGATGTAAAAAAGAGGAAGGTTGCACAGATGAACTGGCTACAAATTATGATGCAGATGCAGAAGACGATGATGATTCTTGTGAATATGACACAACACCAACCGACCCTTGTGAATTCGGAGATTACTGTTTGTCTAGAGACGGCGAAACTACTGTAAGTTTCACTGGTCAAACTACACGTTTAAACCAACTAGGTGAGATAACTTCTTACATGAAAACAGCTAATTCTGGTGCGGCAGTTTCTGCAGCTCAGTTAAGAGAAATGTTCTCTAATAATAATGGAACAGGAAGTACATACTTTTCTGTAACTGCTAATGATGCTTCCAAGCAGTTAAAAAGTAAAACATTCGCCACTTTCCAAGCAGACTACGAAGCGCTTATGGATGATATGCAAGTAGCCTCTGAAAGCACTACAGCCGGAACTAATGGAACAGCTGGAGTAGTAATCAGTACTTCTAATCCAAGTAAACAATACCTGTTTAATGAAAACGGTTTTGAACATACACAAATCATTGAAAAAGGGTTAATGGGAGACTGCTTCTACTATCAAGCTCTCGATTCATATATAGCTGGAGTTCTTTCAGAATCTTATGGAAACGAAATTCTAGATGGGAAAAATTACACAGAAAACGAGCACAAATTTGACGAAGCTTTTGGATACTTAGGTCTTCCAGTAGACTTTTTAACTAATTCAGGAGGCGCTAGATTCCACGGAAAATATGGTAACTCTAGAGATGGTGTTTTAGGAACTAATTCAATTTTTAGTGACTTTTTCGAAATAAGAGAAGCCATTACAGCTGGTGACCAAGCACAAATAGAAATGATGATGCCTAACATCAGGTTAGAATGGCATAAAATCATAGCAGGAACTGCTGTTCACTACCTAAACGCTGCACTCACTAACATAGATGATCCAGCTTTAAAAATGCACGAATTATCTGAAGCATATGCCTTCATAGGAAACCTAGTCCACAGCACAGATGCATACAATATTTCTGTGGCACAGAGAGATGAGTGTAGAGCGCTACTCGGAGCTAACTTTTACGAAACTACTACTGCTGATTTAAATGCTGCTAAGGAATGGCTTGTAAATAATACCGCTATTACTCTAGTAGAATCTGCTAATTTATAATGGGTAGTAATTTTAAAATATCTTTATTCTTAATTGCGGTGGCTTGTTTTTCAAGCTGCCGTGATGAGGATGAAAAGTGCGACCCAGCTCCTAATTTTTGCACTAATTCAGCTGACTCTCGATTAACAGATATCAGAGATATTACTATACTTCCAGCTTATGAAGAAGTTTTAACCAAGGTAGCAGAATTGAACACAGCCTTTTCAGCGTTTTCAGCGAACACTTCTGAATCCAATTTAGAAAATGTTCAAAGCTCTCTCAAAACTGCATGGATGAGCTGGCAGAAAGCCAGCCCTTTTAATTTTGGCCCAGCTCTAGATAATGAGCTAAAGTCTAATGTAAACTCTTTCCCTGTTGATAGCTTCACCGTATTACAACGCGTAATGAACGAAGACTACACACTGATAGCTAATCCTACTAAAGGATTTCCTGCAGTTGATTTATTAGTTAACGGGATAGCTGGAAATAATACCGACATTACAGCGCTATATTCAGGAGCAGATGGGTCTAAGTTTAAAACATATTTAGAAGCTGTAATCAATGATGTCAGTGACCGAATAATGACAGTAAAATCTGAATGGGAAGGTCAGTACGGAGAATGCTTCCCTAAGAATACAGGGTTCGCTACAGGATCTTCATTCAGTTTATTTATAAATGACTACATTAAAGACTGGGAAGAAATAAAAAGAGGGAGAATAGCTCTACCCTTGGGGCTTCTAACTTTTCTAACTCCACTTCAGGACCGAGTAGAATGCTACTACGGTGAGTACAGTCAAGAGTTAGCTTTAGAGCATACCCTAAGTCATTATAACATTTATTTGAGCGATAGTTACTCTGGAATTCAAGAATTAGTTCAGGACGTTACTGAATTTATTGGAGAAGACGGACAGACTTTAGATGAGGCTATAGTAGCTCAATTCGAGCTGGCCATACTAAAATTATCGGAAGTGCCGGATCCTTTATCCGAAACTATCTTGGATGATTTCGATACTGTAAATGAAGCCTATTTAGCTCTTCAGGATATGGTAGTATTGTTAAAAACAGACATGACATCTGGTCTAAATATCATTATCAACTACTCAGATGTAGATGGGGATTAAATCTCCCGAACATATTATTAAAAAATTAACAGCAGAAGTAGCCATTTTTCCATTGGCTACTTTTCGCGTTTTATTTGGAGCGCTCATGGTATTCTCTACCATACGCTTCTGGTATAACGGTTGGATAGACGATTTCTACCTCACTCCTACCTATTTTTTTAGCTACTTCGGGCAGGAATGGATTCTACCTTACAATGAAATGTTCATTTATAGTCTTTTCATTATAATGGCGTTATCGGCTGCAGGAATAATGCTCGGATTATTTTTCAGAGCCTCTTCCCTCCTGTTTTTCCTAAGCTTTACCTACGTAGAACTCATAGATAAAACCACTTACTTAAACCACTATTACTTTGTGAGCGTGATGGCATTTCTGCTCATACTTACTCCTGCTCACAGAGCTCTTTCACTAGACTCTAAACTATTTCCTCGTTTTAAATCATGGGTAGTTCCTAGGTGGAGCATATTGGCGTTGCAATGCCAGATAGCAATTCTCTACTTCTACGCAGGAATAGCCAAACTGAACTACGACTGGCTAGTCAATGCCCAACCAATGGGTCTATGGCTAAAATCAAAAGCCGATTTCCCGATCTTAGGTCAGCTATTGGTGATGGAAGAAACAGCCTTCATATTCTCATGGGCAGGAATGTTGTTCGATATCTGCATAGCTTTTCTATTGTTCTCCAAGAAGCTCCGTCCACTAGCCTATTTAGCCGTAGTTGTTTTTCATTTGCTAACCCACTTTCTTTTCCCAATTGGTGTTTTCCCATGGGTAATGATTGGCGTTACTTTGATCTTCTTTTCTGCTGATTGGCATGAACGGGGTTGGAGGCGGGGTTATGGTTTCTGTAAAATAATTTGGAGTTCATTGATCAGAGTTTATACTTCAGATTCTATGGGTAATCAAACTGTCAACGATAAAAGAACAACTCCTAATTATAAACTATCAACTATAAACTACGGACTACTATCACTCCTAGCCCTCCATTTCACTATCCAACTCTTAGTCCCTCTCAGACATCACTTATCTGACGAGAATCTTTACTGGACAGAAAACGGCTACCGCTTCTCTTGGCGGGGGATGTTAATGGAAAAAACAGGATATTTGGAATTTCGGGTTCGCAATATATCCACCCAAAAACAAAACTTAGTTTCTATTGATGAATATTTTACGGCTTTTCAGCAGAGACAATTAGTGACGCAGCCGGATATGATTTTGCAAGCGGCTAAAGTGATAGCAAGAGACTACGAGAGTCAGGGAATTCAAGTAGAAGTTTATGCTGATAGTTTCGTGAGTTTAAATGGTAAAAAACACCGTCCGTTTGTGAATCCAACAGTAAATTTGGCGTCTCTAAAAATTGACCAGAAAAGAGATTGGATAGTAAAGTATGATTAAATCGTGGGCTCACATATCATTTTGTATAATCGGCATTTTATGCCTAAGCTCAGAGTCTATATCTGCTGAGGTTTCGGATAGTACTTCATTGAAAAACGAGGCCTTTGTGATTTCTATTACAGGAAATGTTAGTTGTACCAAAACAGGTCAGCCACTGGTCAATGCGCATGTTTTTGAGGACGACTATTTAATAGCCATCACCAATAATGTAGGTGAATTTCAATTCGATGCAGTGAAGGAGATATTCACCCTTTCTGTGTCATACGTAGGATATAAAACATACCGATTAGATTTAGAATCAGGGAAAGCCGGTCACTTACAAATCAAGCTTCAGGAAAGAAACCTAGAGGAAGCTGTAGTGAAAGCCGAGGCGTCTAATTTTGTACAATTAGAACCTAGAGCTGTAGAAGATTTTACCGTGTATGCCGGAAAGAAAGCAGATTTGATTTCTATGGATGCTCAATTGAGTGATGGTGGAACTAATAACCCGAGACAGACCTTTTCTCGAATAGCTGGATTAAACATTTGGCAGGCAGATGCAGGAGGATTGCAACTATCAATAGGTTCGCGTGGATTAGACCCCAACAGGACTGCTCACTTTAATGTGCGCCAGAACGGAAGCGATATAAGTGCTGAGCCGCTTGGTTATCCTGAAGCTTATTATACACCTGCTTTTCAGAGTGTGGATAGAATAGAAATTATACGCGGGGCAGCTTCTCTACAATACGGCCCTCAATTTGGCGGAATGCTAAACTTCCGTATGAAACAAGGCGATAGAAAGAAGAAAATAGCTGCCATGGGCGAATATACCCGTGGGAGTTTTAACTTAAATAATTACTTTGGAAGCGTAGGAGGACAAATCAAAAGTCTAAATTATTACTTCACTTCTAACGTGAAAAACAGTGATGGTTATTCCAATAACGCTCAATTTGACCAAAATTCCTTCTATGGTGGGTTAGAACTTCAGCTATCCGAAAAATCGACTATCGAATTGACAGGTTCCTACATGACTTATACCAGTCAGCAGGCCGGTGGACTTACAGATGCTCAGTTCGAAGAAGACCCATTTCAGAGTTTGAGAGAACGTAACTGGTTCGGTGTGGACTGGTTTACTTCTAATTTCTCATGGAATTACAAACTTGGAGATAATGCTGAAATAGAATCTAAATTCTTCATTCTAGATGCAAACAGAAGTAGTCTTGGCTTTCTTCAAAGCCCAAACAGAAGAGATTCAGGAGGGGATAGAGACATAATACATGGAGAATTTAATAACTATGGAAACGAAACTAGAGTAAAGAAATTACATACTCTATTCAATCATGCTGCTACATTTATCACTGGTGTAAGGGCGTTTTATGGGACTACTCTAGCACAGCAGAAAAAAGGTGATACCGGTTCACAATTCTTATCTGACTTGTCTGACGGTA
>MDTF01000511.1_pt1 | contig 13132 bp, 10 predicted proteins | sample 811191 | NCBI WGS metagenome assembly MDTF01 (sample SAMN05326649, study PRJNA326480) | marine metagenome | isolation source: seawater | place: Southern Ocean | collected 2011
AGATTCCATAAAAGAAATAGTAAAATGGAAAAATGAATGTTTAGAATGGTTTTCATTTATGTGTAGTAGTAAACGCAAAAGAAAAAAAATATTTACATCATTTTCAGTACCATTAGCAGATTTACCATTATCAGATGAAGGAGCAGTCGCATTATTTGGTTTTAAACGTTCTTCTATTTATAAGATGCAAATACCCATATTAGTTTTTGTAAATATTACTCATAAAACCAATACTAAAAAAATGGCTAAATCAGAAGAAAAACTAACAACGCCAAGTATAGAAACAAACACAAAAAACTGGTCTCATCCCTGTCCACCTTATGCAAATAAAAATTTCAATATTTTTAATTAAAAAAGGATAATGACATATTATTTATCTCTCATTTTGTACTGTTTTTTATTGCTTATTGCCTTTGTATATGGTAACAATGATAAACAAACACGCAATAATAAACTGAGTAAAAGATATGTTAGATATTTGGGATTTATCCTAGCAATAGAGTTTCTTAGATTACTATCAATATACGTTCTGGATATTAAAATAGCACATTATCTTTTTCCATTTTATATTGCTGGCGAGTTTTTTTTAGTATTATCTTTTTTTCAAGTTGGATTAAAACAAAAAAGAAAGATGCAAACATTAATAACGATAGTTACCGGTTGTCTGTTTATTGAAAGTGTCGCTATGTGGTTTGTTTTTGATAATGCAACCATAGGTTATGGGAAAACAATTTCTCACTTAACTATAGTTCTAACAGCTGCTTATATTCTAGTAAAAAACCTAAAGGAATTAGAAACAAATAATCCATTTTTAATTGTTTATGCAGCGTTGTTTCTTTATTATTCAGTATCCTTATTTTTGTTTTTATTAATGAGTCAGTTAACCAAATCAACTATTCATATCTGGACGATAAACAATTTGCTGTCTTGTATTTTATATGGTAGTTCTATTTATACTTTTCACCTATCGAAGAAATCGTACTAAATATCAATTATGTTATTATTCTGATTGTCATGTTATCGATAATCATACTATTTGCTTTTATAGCATACAGTGCTTTTATACAAAAAATACTAAGGGAGAAATCTCAGCAGTATCAACTAGAATTAGCACACCAAAAAGAAGTGACACTCCAATATACAAGTGTTCAAGAAAGTGAACGCAAACGCATTGCTGAACTATTACATGATGATATTGGGAATAAATTAAACATACTCTCTCTTTGGATAAATAATGAAGACTCTTTAAATAACAAACGATCTAGAGAGGTAATTAAACAGCAAATTCCAGCATTAATTGAAGCTACAAGAACAATCTCTCATTCATTGTATCCAGTAAATTTAGAAAAATTTGGATTAATACTTATTCTTGAAGCTTTAATCTCAAATGTTAATGAATCTCTCCCTATTCAATTAATTGTAAATCATGTTTATCAAAAAAGACCAATCTCTTTTGAGGTTCAAATCTATCGTATTATTCAAGAGTTTTTAAGTAATGTAATTAAACATGCAAAAGCAACCAATATGTTAATTCATATTAGAGATACAGACACTTCACTTGCTGTAATTTTGTCTGACAATGGTGTAGGTTTTGACAACAGTTTACTTAAAAAAGGAATGGGTCTTTATAATATTGACAATAGAATTAAATCCATTAATGCCATCAGCAAATGGAAAAGTAAAAAAGGGAATGGTTCAAGATTAATTATAAGACTTCCTATACAATGAATGAAATGATTAAAATAGCACTAGTAGATGATGAGACTTTATTGGTTGAAGGCTTTTCTATTATGTTTTCAAATATAAAAAATATACAAGTTGTTAAAACCGCTAACAATGGGTTAGGTTTTCTTGATGCACTTGAAGAATCTTCCGAGTCAGATTTTCCAGACATAGTTTTAGTAGATATTCAAATGAAACCTATGGATGGGTTTGAACTGGTTGAAATTTTAAGGGAAAAATACCCTAACCTAAAGATTATTATTTTGTCCTCTCATTATAAAAGTAATGTATTTGGTCATATGATTAAATTAGGAGTTTCTGCATTTATTCCTAAAAACGCTACTAAAAAATTACTTATTGAAGCTATAGATTCGGTCTATCATTATGGGGTATATTTTACCGAGACTGACCAAGAAATGCTTGCAAAATACATGAGTAGTCGTTCTAAAAAAGTAAGATTCAACTCTCATGATTTACTGTCTAAAAGAGAAAATGAAATTTTAAAATTAATTTGTTTAGAATATACGAATCAAGAAATTGGAAGTAAATTATTTATAAGTAAACGAACTGTTGAGAATCATAGACATAAAATTCTTGAAAAAATTGGCGCAAAAAATACTGTAGGATTAGTAGTTTATGCAATTGCTAATGATATTCATTCATTAATTTAAAAAACATCAAATATTTAAACGAAAAATATAGTTCCGTTTATTTCCGATACTTTAACTATGATTGAAGAAAATCATATGTACATCAACTTCACTTGATAAAATTCAATTTAGTATATTTAGCTACTAATCATATCTTAAAAAGTCATGAAAAAACTTAGCAATATTTTACTATTTACTCTATTAATTTCTATAGCTACTTCAGCTCAAAAAACTAAAGAAGCTGTGTTAAAAAAACTAGATTCTCAAACTGAAAAATATGGATCTATAGCAATGCAAATATGGGATTTAGCAGAAATGGGGTATTTAGAAGAGCAAAGTTCTTCTCTTTTACAAGAAACCTTGTCAAAAGAAGGCTTTACCATCAAAAAAGGTGTAGCTAATATTCCTACGGCTTTTGTAGCTGAATATGGTTCAGGTTTGCCGATTATTGCCATTTTAGGAGAATTTGATGCCTTACCTGGCTTATCTCAACAAGCTATTCCAGAAAAAAAATCTGCCAATGGTAATGCTGGTCATGCTTGTGGTCATCATTTATTTGGAACAGCATCTGCAGCTGCGGCTATTTCAGTAAAACAATGGATGCAAAGTACCAAGCAAAAAGGAACTATTAGATTTTATGGCTGCCCCGCAGAAGAAGGTGGTGGTGCAAAAGTATATATGGCAAGAGAAGGGTTGTTTGATGATGTTGATATTGCATTACACTGGCACCCGGGTTCTCAAAATGCGGCTAGTGCCGCAGCAGCACTAGCAAATATTTCTGCAAAATTTAGATTTTATGGAATTTCTGCCCATGCAGCTGGTGCTCCAGAAAAGGGGCGCTCTGCTTTAGATGGTGTTGAGGCTATGAATGCGATGGTGAATATGATGCGAGAACATGTGCCGCAAGAAGCAAGAATCCATTACGTAATTACAGACGGTGGGAAAGCACCAAATGTAGTTCCAGATTTTGCAGAAGTTTACTATTACTCTAGACACAATAGTAGAGAAGTTGTTCGAAGTATTTTTGATAGAATTGTGAAAGCAGGTGAAGGTGCTGCTTTAGGTACGGGTACTACTATGGATTATGAATTAATTAATGGCGTTCATGAACTACTTCCAAATCTTAGCCTTCAAAAACTTGTTCATGATAATCTTTCTGTCATAGGGGGGGTTGCATATTCTGCAGAAGAAAAAGAATTTGCTGATAAAATAGCCCTTACTTTAGGTCAGACAAAAGCAGATTTAGATAGAGCAGTAAACATACAGCCATACAAAGAAACTGCACGTGCTTATGGCTCTACGGATGTTGGTGATGTTAGTTTTGTAGTACCTACCGTTGGTTTTGGAACTGCAACCTGGGTTCCTGGAACTTCTGCTCATAGTTGGCAAGCTGTTGCTGCTGGCGGTACCTCAATAGGTAAAAAAGGGATGATGGTTGCTGCAAAAACTCTTACTGCAACTGTCATAGATTTATTTAACAATCAACAATTAATTGTGAAAGCAAAAGCAGAGTTTAAAAATAGAAGAGGGGCAAATTTTATTTATAAACCTCTTCTAGGCAATAGGCCTCCAGCACTTAATTATAGAAAATAGAAAAACTAGTTAGTATTACCAATCCGTAACAGTTTAAATGACCGTCACATCCAACAAAGCTAGGTGTGATGTATATACGAGTCTCCTATAAATTACCCAATTTTACCCACACATTTTTTTTAGCAAATAGCCGATAATTAGGTATCTTGCTACAAAAAGCTGAAATGCCTAAAAATGCTGAGCTAGATCTGGCCCTCCAATTTATTGAAAAAACTGATAGAAACCTTTTTATAACTGGTAAAGCAGGTACAGGAAAAACTACTTTTTTGCACAACGTAAAGGCACCATCATTAAAAAGAATGGTTGTAGTAGCACCTACTGGTGTGGCAGCTATTAATGCAAAAGGCGTTACCATTCATTCTTTTTTTCAAATGCCTTTTGGGCCTATTTTACCCAACCAAATTGCCCAAACCTCTAACCAACAACGCAAGTTTTCTAAGACTAAAATAGATATTATTAAATCTTTAGATTTAGTGATTATAGATGAAATAAGCATGGTGCGTGCAGATGTATTAGACGGGATAGATCAGGTATTACGTAGGTATAAAAACAAGCACAAAGTTTTTGGTGGGGTACAAATTTTAATGATTGGAGATCTTCAACAATTGGCACCCGTAGTAAAACCGAATGAATGGAGTTTGCTTCAGCAACACTACAATACCGTTTATTTTTTTAGTGCCAAAGCTTTTCAAGAAGCACAAGTAGTAGCCATAGAATTACAACATATTTATAGACAAAAAAATGAAAAATTTATTCAAATACTAAATGAAATTAGGAATGATCAGTTATCTGAAGCCTCTGCTACTATTTTAAATGAACGATACCATCCAAGTTTTTCTCTGCATAAAGACGAAGGCTATATTACCCTTACTACTCATAATAGAAGAGCCGGTTTAATAAATGATTCTGAGTTAAACAAACTGAACATAAAAAATTATTTTTTTAAGGCAGAAGTGTCTGGTAAATTTAATGAAAACGCGTTTCCTAACGATGAAAAATTAGCTCTAAAAGTTGGGGCACAAGTCATGTTTATTAAAAATGACTCTTCGCCAGAAAAAAAATATTATAACGGTAAAATAGGGATTATAACAGATATTTCCAGTGAAAATGTTACCGTTCAATGTGCCAATGAAATTGATGAAATTGTCACAGAAAAAGAACAATGGGACACGGTTAATTACTCTATTAACGAAGAAACTAAAGAGTTAAAAGAAGATATTGTTGGAACCTTTACCCAAATTCCCTTACGCTTGGCATGGGCAATTACCATTCATAAAAGCCAGGGGTTAACTTTTGAGAAAGCAATTATAGATGCAGAAGCATCTTTTGCACACGGACAAACCTATGTGGCCCTTAGTAGATGTACTTCTTTAGAAGGCTTGGTCTTAAAAACACCCATCACAAGCAGTGCCATTATTAATGACAACACTGTGCGTGTTTTTAACAAAGAAATAGAAGAAAATCTCCCAGATGAGACAATCTTAACTGCCTCTGAAATTCAGTTTCAATTAAATTTAATATCAGAATTATTTGACTACCAATCGTTTTTATATCCAATTACTAGATTGATAGATATCTTTTACAAAAACAGCACTAGTATCAAAGGAAACATCATAGATCATTTACAAGTCATAAAAGATAATGGTATTGTTGCCTTGATGAAGGTTTCTAACGGATTTAAAAATCAGTTAATAGCCATTTCTGAAGATGGTATTTTACCCGAAAACAGTTCTCAAATTCAAGAACGTTTTATAAAAGCAGTAGATTATTTTCTAACTGAAACTATTAAAAATATTGTTCAACCATTGGCAAGCATCTCTTTTTCTTCTGATAACAAAGCTGTAAAAAAAGATTTTACACTGCAGTTTGATAGGTTACAAGAGGTGCTAAGCGAAAAAGTTTTTGTCTTAAAAAAGATGACTGAAGGTTTTAAAGTACAGCCATACCTTAAAGTGAGGGCTGATTCGGTTTTGCAAAAAACAGCTCCAATAAAAAAGAAAAAATTAAGCTCTAAAAGAGATCCTATTTTAGCACTCAAATTACGAGAGCTACGAGATGATATATCTAAGGCTGAAAAAATTCCCCATTTTCAAATTTTTATCCAAGAGACCTTGTATGCTATTTGTGATGACCTTCCAAGAACAGAAAAAGAGCTGTTAAAGGTTCCTGGAATGGGAAAGATTCGAGTTAAGAAATATGGAGAGGAAATCTTAGAATCTATAGAAGTTTATTGCAAAGAAAATGGTATTAATAAGTTCAATGAGCAAAAAAAAGAGGATAAAAAACCTACCAAACAGATCTCTTTTGAGTTGTTTAAAAAAGGACTGTCTATCAAAGAAATTGCCTTAGAAAGAAGTTTAACTTCTGGCACTGTAGAAAGTCATTTGGCAAGTTATATTCCTTCTGGAGAAATAGATTTATTAGAATTAATTCCTCTAAAAAAGTATCAAAAAATGACGAAAGCTATAGCGGCTGTAGACTATAAAAATTTGACACATTTAAAAGAGAGTGTAGACAAATCATATACGTTTATGGAGCTAAGAATGGTGCTCTTGTCTTTAGAATTAGATTCATTAAAAAACCCAAGTTAAAAACTTGGGTTTTTTAATGGATAGAACTAAAGGTCTTATTTTACCTCTCTAGTACTAATATGAAACTCTTCATAAGTTTGTAATAAACTCATTAAAGCTGTAATTAAATCTTGTGTTTCCAGTAAAATACTAAAGTATAAGGTTGTATTTTTTGGACTAGATTCTTCTTGTCTTATTCTAGTGACTTGTTTTTCAATAGAAGCAGAAACATCTTGTAATAAGGCTTGTTTTTCAACCAATATCGGGTCTAAATCATCAAAAGATCTGTGTTCAAATATGGTGCTTACTTTAGTTAGCAAGTCACTTAAATAATTGTCTATTTCTTTTAAATCACTGATCTGATCTTTTTTTAAGTTTTTATGATTGTTATTTACATGTTTAAAACTGGCTCTAGAAATATAACTAATAGACTGCGCAACATCTTGTAAATAACCAAGAACTAGAATATAAAATCTACTTGCTTGAACAGATGTATCATCTAAAGATTTTATAAAATAGAATACACCGTCTTTTAAGCTGTCTATTTCGTCATTAAGCTTACCAACGTGCTTATCTGTCTTGCGTAATTTATTTAAGTCGTGATTCGATAAATCATTCACAACATTAGTGTATAATTTATTTACACGATTTGCAACCTCAGAAATATGATCTGCACTTTCTTCAATGACACCATTTATGGTAATTAATTCTGTTCTTTCTATGTATTGTTGTTCTTTTACCTCTTTAGATTTTTTTCTGTGGATTAAGGTGTTTCTTCCAATTAAAAAAGCAACAAGAACTAATAATACAGGAATCATAAGCATGTCCCAACTAATAAGATATGCTACCAATGCAGCAGCTAAAAAGGCAGTAATAGCAGTTAAAAACCAGCCACCTACAACATTAATAACCCCGGCAACTCTGTACACAGCACTTTCTCTACCCCAAGCTCTATCTGCCAAGGAAGTACCCATGGCTACCATAAAAGTTACATAGGTAGTAGACAAAGGTAATCTCATAGAAGTAGCAATAGAGATTAAAATACCTGCTACAATTAAATTTACAGACGCTCTTACCATATCAAATGCTGGCAATTCGTAGGTTTTATCTTTCGGCAGTTCAATAACCGGTTTCTGAAACTTAGAATCTACAAATGCAATAGTTTTTGCTGGTAAAATATAACTTAAGCCGGCATTAATTCCCATAGAAGCCCTTACCACCAATCTTGATAAAGGATTTGGTTGAAACTTTTCATGACCTTCTCCCTGACGAGATAAGTCAATACCTGTTTTAATTACATTTCTAGCTTTACTAGATGTCCATAAGGTAACTACCATAATTGCGCCAGCTAATAATAGCAGCCAGACATTAGACGGTACTTTTTCGGCTAAAATTTCCATAGAAAAAGCATTGGCTTCTACACCAGAAACACTCCATGCTTCATAAGAGTTCCAGGCTGCAATAGGTACACCAATAAAGTTCACCAAATCGTTTCCAGAAAATGCCATTGCCAACGAGAAAGTACCAATACCAATAATTAGTTTTAATACATTTAGTTTTAGTACCTTAATAAATACCTGAGAAACTATGGTCCATAAAAGAAAACTTCCAGCAATTATTAACAAGGTATTGTTTTCTATTAAATGTTTTACGTCTTTATAATAAGGAGTCCCTTTCATTCCTTTAATGATAATGAAATAGGTAATAGCAGTAATTGCAAATCCTCCAAACAAAGCATTGATATAACTAGGTCTTTTTTCGAAGTTAAACGAGTAAATAAGCCTAGAAACAAACTGAACGATTGCTCCCACAGAGAACGCAACAACCACAGACAGCAGTATTCCAAAGATAATTAACGAAGCTTTTTCGTAATTGATGTAATTCCAGATAGCACTAATAGATTCTGCATCGTTTTGTGAAATCTTAATTAACGAGATTGCCACGGCTGCACCTAATAATTCAAATACAATAGACACAGTTGTAGATGTTGGCATTCCAAGGGTGTTAAATACATCTAATAGTAGAATGTCTGTAATCATTACGGCCATAAAAATGAACATGATATCTTGAAACATAAACATCCCAGGATTAAAGATTCCCTTTCGGGCAACTTCCATCATACCACTAGAGGTAATGGCTCCAAAAAACACACCAATACTGGCAATAATCATGATGTTTCTAATTGTAATTGCTTTAGAACCGATGGCCGAATTTAAAAAATTTACAGCATCGTTACTTACTCCTACTACTAAGTCTACCATAGCTAATATAGCTAAGGCAATTAACATTAAAATATATGGATCTCCCATGTTCTTGTTTTTATTTTAGCACGAATGTACAGTGACTATCTTTTATGAATGTTACCGTTATGTTATTTATTAAAAATGAATATCTACTTGTAATCTATACATGAATTGATTGGTGTTAGTGGCCAAGTCTAAATAGCTCACATCTGTTTGAACTTTTAATTTATGACCAACAATATATTTAGATAGTCCAATAGTATATTGGTTTTCAGCTCCTTTACCAGTTACGTCACTATCCCAATCTATATTTGTATACCTTCCCGAAATTTCTAGAGTTTTAGATACCAAATACCCGGTTTGTAAATTTAATCCTTTTCCTACCTGAACTTCATCACCTGTTAAACTTCCATCAGAGTTTTTTGCAAAAGGATCTGATGCATCTCTAAGTGCATATTCGCCCATAAAAGAAAATCCGTTGTGTTTATACATGGCGTCAATAAATAGGGTTGAAATATTTGTTGAATAAAAACCAGTATCATTTGCCATATATGATCCTTGGTTACTTCTTGTTTTTACGGCATCGTTGTTATAATCATATGAAAAACCAATGGCTAATTTTGGTTTTTCTTCAAACTTTAAATCGCTTCCTTTGTAATCTCCTTTACTTTCAAAATTTCCAAAAGGAAATAACTCTACTCTTGCAGTATATTGATGGCCACCTAAATTTCCTGTGGTTACATTTCTACCTTCACCTTGTGCCATAGAAAGCGCTTCTTTTACAATAAAAGTTTCAGAAAGTTTAAAGTGATGTCTTAATTGGAAACCCATATCACGGTCTATCGTAAACCTACTATTTAATAAAGAGCGATCTACCTGTTGTAAATTTCCAGAAGAAATAACACGTTCTCTATTTCCAGGTAACTTGGTTTGACCAAACCAAAGCACAAAATTTCCAGAAAAATTCCATTTTACAACGGCATCTAAAATATATTTAGGAGCGTCATTGGTAAACGAAGTAGCTTTTCCAATATCTCTATTAGAAAGTCCCAATTCTAATTTGTATTTTAATTTTGTAGAATAGGCAAAACCGTCAAATTTTAAACGAGCTCTCCTTACCAAAAGAGATGAAGACGGGTTTGATAGGCCATTGTTAACATCCCAATTTGAAGTACCTAGCATTTGCATTCTAGTACTCATGTTCATTGAGAACGAATTGTCTTTTCCAATTAAATTAAAGAGTCCTTTACCAAATTTAGGAGCATTTGCTTCTTGAGAACTTAGGCTCACACAAACAAACAGAGCTGTGCATAGAAACACATAATTGATTTTCATAATACATACTAGTTTTTGTCAATACAAATAACCAATACCAATGTTAACTTAATGTTTCGTAAATATTAAAAAAACTGCCTTGGCCAAAGGCAGTTTATAAATCAATAATATTAATCGACAAAAATTAAGTATTATGATTCTAATTAATCTTTAAGATTACTCAAATATCTAAATATTGTTTGAATAGATAGTTTTCAAAAAATAAAGGAAATTTTGAAGATTAGGCCCTAGCCATGCTTTTAATTAAAGCTCCGTTAAAATTAGATAACATTTTAGTAATAAGAATGAATTATACTTAAATTTTCTTTTTTTCTTGAGTAGCAACAAAGTTTTTCAAATAAAAAGGCTCAAAATAAGCAAGGTCTTCTGTTTTATTTTCTTTGTACTTATCATAAGATAATTGAGTCATTTCTTTGGCTGAAGGAAATGCATTTTTAATAAATACCGCATTCTTATGAACTATGGTCTCTTTACATTTTTCTGCACCATCACCCAGAAAATAAACTGTGTGATTTTGTAATTCGTCATAGAAAGAATGTTCATCAATAATATCAGCTTTAGTTTCTCTAATAAGGGCGTAAGATTCATCATAAATAGCGGAATAAACTTCCATTCTTCTGGCATCAATCATTGGGATGATATACCCTTTGTCTATAGGTGTGGTATGCGCTAAGATTTCTAGAGAATTAATGGAGATTAATGGGATGTCATTGGCAAAACACAATCCTTTGGCTGCAGAAACACCAATACGTAAACCAGTGTAAGAACCGGGGCCTTTGCCTACAGCAATAGCCTCAATTTCTTTAATTGTTAGTTTGCTCTCTAGTAAAGCTTCTTTAATTAAGGGATGGAGCATTTCTGCATGAGAATAATCTCCAGTATTGATTTCCTTTAAACTAATTAAGTTACCACAATTAGCAATACTAACAGAACAGTTTTTTGTAGATGTTTCTATGTGTAAGATAAAACTCAAATCTTTTTTTGTAAAGATAAAGCATAAAAAAACGGCAACCAAAAGTTGCCGTTTTGTATAGTATATAGTTGTTTAATCTAAATTTAAATTTCCGTAATAAAACTGAAGTACCTTCGTTTTAAACACAAAATCATATTTGGCTCTAATTAATGCAGATTCGGCACTTACCAATCTAGTTCTTACCAAATCAAAGTCAAATAAAGTACTAGCACCTAAGTTATAACTTTCTTGGGCATTCTTGAAGGCTTCTCTTTGAGCTTTTAAAGAGATAGTTGCTGCTTCAAATGTTTTTGCGGCTGCTTTAGCATCTGCAAAGGCTTGTTCTATTGTTTGCTGTAGTTGTAGTTTTTGATTGTCTAAATTTAACAGAGACAACTGTCTATTAATATAAGATTTAGCTACATTATTTTTTGTCTGGAATCTATTAAATATAGGAATGTTTAAAGATACAGACATTCCGTAGGTAAATCTATCTACTAATACTTGTTTAAAAAAGTATTCGTTATTTTGACCAGGAAACAAATTGTTTAACTGATTAAAATAAGAGGTTCCACTATTAATATTATAACTAAGGGATGGTAAAAAAGCTCCTTTAGATAACTCAATATTTAAATCTGCATTCTGAATACCTAGTTCAGCACTTTTTATCTGTGGTTGGTTGGTTAAGGCCTTCTCATAAACAACATCGGATGTTTCGTAAAGCAGCAAACCTGAAGGTGTATTTACCTCCATATTTTCTACATCAAAATCTACAGAAGATATTTGTAATAATTGAGCTAAATTTAGTAAAGCTATGGTTAGTGTGTTTTCACGAGCAATTACGTTTTGTTGATCGTTGGCAGCTGTAGACTGAGAGTTCAAAAGATCTCCTTTTGCGGTAATACCTGCCTCATATCTTTGTGAGGCAGCCTCCACTTGTTTTTTACTAATTTCAGCTTGAACTCTAGCTACAGCTAAATTTTCTTTTGCAAAAAGGATGTTTAAATAGCCATTTACAACAAACAAAGAAACATCATTTTGGGCTTTTTCTAAATCTAATTTACTTGCTTCTATACCTAGCTGTGCTTGTTTGTAGGAATTTAAATTTCTAAAACCATTAAAGATCGTACCGTTAACAGAAAGATTGAACCGTCCATTAAAATTGGTGGTATTTTTTAATACACCACTTCTATCTGGAGACAATCCAGAATTAATACCACCGCTAGAACTGGCATTAATTGAAGGAAGAAAATTTCCTTGGGTGATGGCTACATCTCTTTCAGAAAGAGAAATATTAAGCGCATTTTGTTTGATAGAAATATTATTTTCTAATGCGTATTCTACACACTTCTTTAGGGTCCATTTTTCTTGCGAATAAGCAATAGAAACGAAGAGAAGTGATACAATTAGTAAAATTTTTTTAGTCATCTTGGTTGTATTATTTTTCAAATTTGTGTAACAATTTTGGCATAAGATGTTCAAGTCATTTTTTACACCTTATGTTAGACGATCAAAATTAGAATATGTTACACCCAATGGCTCTTATTGAAATGTTAATTTTTAACTCCTTTTTTATATCGGTAGATAAAATAGAATAAAACACCAATAAGTATATAAGGAAACACCATTAAATAGGTGATGCCATTGTTAATACCCTCTGCCATTGTTTGGTCTCCACTTTCAACAACAGCTTTACACATAGCACACTGAGAATAGATGGGAGATGTAGATACAAACATAAGTAGCATTACAAAAAAGTAAGTAAGATATTTAGACATAGTAAGGAGATATCATGAGGTATACAATGACGCCAGTTACAGCAACATATAGCCAAATAGGAAAGGTAATTTTAGCAATTTTTCTATGCTCAGTAAATTTGCCCAATTTAGCTTTCATTAAAGTAACTAATACAAATGGTATTACAATTATAGAAAGTACTATATGTGTAATTAAAATAAAATAATAGACATATTTAATAAATCCTTCACCTCTAAATGTAGTAGAATCTGATGTCATATGATAGGCAACATACATGACAAGAAAAAGAACAGAGCAGATAATAGCTAG
>MDTF01001281.1_pt1 | contig 13130 bp, 12 predicted proteins | sample 811191 | NCBI WGS metagenome assembly MDTF01 (sample SAMN05326649, study PRJNA326480) | marine metagenome | isolation source: seawater | place: Southern Ocean | collected 2011
TGGAAGCGCAGTAATGCGTGTAGCTGACCAGTACTAATAGCTCAATTGGCTTGATTTATGCACTGAAAAAAATTTTTTAACGGATAAATGATAATTTGATTAAAAATATTTGATATAATTATTAAGTAACTATCTCAATAACCTTACAGGATATCTTTAAAATGAGTAAAATTCTTGCTTTTATCCCTGCACGAGGTGGCTCAAAAGGAATTCCAAATAAAAATATAAAACTGTTCAATGGGAAACCTTTAATTGAGTGGACAATAAAATCAGCTTTGAAGAGTAAACTTATTAACAAAGTGATTGTAAGCTCAGATTCTAAAAAAATACTATCACTCTCAAAAAATTTTGGGGCAGATGTAATTTTAAGACCAAAAAATATTAGTGGAGACCGTTCCACAACTGAGAGTGCAATTAATCACTGCATTAAAAATCTTGAGGATTCATTTGATGTAATTGTGTTACTCTCACCAACAAGTCCAATTAGAAAAAAAGAAGACATAGATAATGCTATAAAACAATTTAAATTAAAAAAATTAGATAGCTGCTTTTCTGCCTCAAGATTAAATGATTTTTTAATTTGGAAATACAATAAAAAAATTAAAAAATTTAAAAGCATAAATTATGATTTCAAGAATAGAGGAATAAGACAAAATAGAGAGCTAAATTACGTTGAAAATGGATCAATTTATGTTTTCAAAAGGGACTTAATCAAGTACAAAAATAATAGAATTGCTGGTAAAATAGGAATGTATTTAATGAATTTCTGGCAAAGTTTTGAAATTGATGAGAAAAATGACTGGAAATTATTAGAGATAATCCAAAAAAACTATATATTAAATAAAAATGCAAAATAATCATCAAAAAAAATTAGAGAGTAGGAGACTTGTTTATATAAATGGTAAATATGTTCCTGAAAATGAAGCAAAAATATCTATATTTGATTCAGCATTAATGTTTGGAGATATGGTTTTTGAAATGACCAGGTCTTTTAATAAAAAACAATTTAAATTAAAAGAACATTTAGAACGACTTCTTTATGGTGTTAAAATTTACAGAATACCTCTTAATCTTGATATAAGCGATTTAGAAAAAATTTGCCTAGAAACTGTTGAGAGGAATGATGAATTTTTTGAGTCAACTGACGAACATAGATTAATGATAAATATAAGCAGGGGCCCGCTAGGAATTTATGCACCAATTTTTAATAATAAAATTGAACCTACGGTTGTAGTAGCTGATTTTCCACTTAAATGGACTGTTGCAAGTATGGGTAAACTTTATGACGAAGGAGTGAATGCAGTTTTGGTAAATCAAAGAGCTATACCTGCGCATCTAATGGATCCTAAAATAAAAAATAGAAGTAGAGTTTTTTATCAAATGGCTAATATTGAGGCATCAATGTTTAGAGGTAAAAATAATTGGGCTTTAATGATGGATACTGATGGTTTTATTGCCGAAGGGAGTGGGGATAATTTTTTCATAATAAAAAATGGCACAGTTATAACCCCAGAAGGTAGAAACTGTTTAGTTGGTATTTCTAGAAATTATGTTTTTGAGGTCTGTGAAGAGCTTGGAATAAAATGTATTGAAAAAAATATTGAACCTTACGATGTTTATACTGCTGATGAAGCGTTTATGACAGGAACACCATTCTGTCTTTTGCCAGTATTTAGATTTAATGAAACAGATGTTGGAAATGGTAAATTTGGCAAAATAACAAAAAAAATTATTAATAAATGGAGTGAAAACGTTGGTGTAGATATAATTGATCAGATCAAAAATTTTGAAAAGGAATGCATAAACATGGATAAAGTTAGTGCTGCTACACCTTATCAATTTTCATCAAAAACTTAAAATAAATAAATTTAATTATAAATGAACAATTTTTTTTCTAAAAAAAATGTAATAGTTACTGGTGGAAACTCTGGAAGTGGACTTGCTATTTCTAAAACATTTTTAAACATGGGATCAAACGTTATTAGGGTTGATAAAAAATTTGATAATAAAATTGGATCTTCTGACTTTATCTTTAACCTAGAAAAATATGAAAAAGTTGAAATTTTAATTAATAAAATTAAAAAAAAATATAATAAGATTGATGTTTTAATTAATAACGCTGGAATAACTTTACCCAGTGAAAATGCTTGGAAAAATTACAATGTTTACCACAAAACACTGGCTGTTAATTTGCATGCCCCTTTTTATTTAATATCAAAAATAATAGAAATTATGTCAAAAAACTCCTCTATTATTCAAATAACAAGCTTAGGTTCAAAGTTGGGTTTTAAAAATAATCCATCTTATCAAATATCAAAAGCTGCACTTGCACAATTGACTAGGTGTGCTGCAGTTGATTTTAAATCTAAAAAAATTAGATTTAATAATATTTGCCCAGGGTACGTTAAAACAAATATGACAGAAAAAAGTTTTAAATCAAAAAAAAGAAGAAAATCAATAATTGAAAGAACTATTTCGAATAGATTTGGTGAAACAAAAGACATTGTTAATGCAGTTATTTTTTTAGCATCACAAAATTCTTCTTATATAAATGGAATTACTTTGGATGTAGATGGAGGCTATCAAGTATATGGAATCTAATTTAGTTTGTAATATGTTATTTTTGATATAATTATACTACATGATAAAAAAACCATATTTAATTGCTGAAATTGGTATCAATCACAATGGAAGTTTAGATATTACAAAAAAACTTATCGATGCAGCTAAAGAATCTTGTTTTGATGCAGTCAAATTTCAAAAAAGAACAATAGATATTGTTTATGATAAAAAAACACTAGACACACCAAGAGAAAGCCCATGGGGCACAACTACTAGAGAGCAAAAATTAGGTCTGGAGTTTGAAAAAGAAGAATATGATGAAATTGATGGCTATTGTAAAAAACTAGGCATAGACTGGTTCGCTTCCGCTTGGGATAGTCAAAGTCTTCAATTTTTGGATAATTATGATTTAAAATATCATAAAATTGCTTCAGCAATGATTGTCGATAAAGATTTGTTAGAAAGTGTTGCGCAAAGAAAGAAACACACTTTCATTTCTACTGGCATGTCCAATAAAAAAGAGATAGATGGTGCAATCAAAATTTTTAGAGAAAATAGTTGTCCATTTGAATTAATGCATTGTGTATCAACTTATCCAATGAAAGTTGAAGATGCTAATTTGACTACAATTGACCAATTAAAAAAAGAATATAATTGTGATGTAGGTTACAGTGGTCATGAGAATGGAGTGCTTGTATCTTTAGTGGCATTTATGCAAGGTATAACTTCGCTTGAAAGACACATAACTTTAGATAGAGCAATGTATGGATCAGATCAATCAGCATCATTAGAGATTTCTGGAATGAAAAATCTTACTGCATCAATAGATAAAGCTTTGCTCTCACTAGGAAAACCATCTCTTGGAAAAATAATAGATGATGAGCTACCAATTGCTAAGAAATTGAGAGCTCACATAAAAAATTAGGTTAATGAAGAAACAAAATATTGAATTAGAAAATCAGTTAAAAGATAATATTAATGCTCACTTAAGCATATTAAAAATTTCTGATGATATATTTGATGTAATCCAAAAAATTCATAAAAAATTACACAAAGGTGGAAAAATATTATTCTGTGGAAATGGTGGTTCAGCTGCTGATGCGCAACATTTAGCTGCTGAATTTATTGTAAGATTAAGACCTCATGTTAATCGAAATCCTATACCAGCTATAACTTTAGCTCAAGATACATCTACATTGACAGCCTGTGGAAATGATTACAGTTTTGATGATATTTTTTTAAGACCCTTTCAGGCATTAGCAAGTAAAGATGATATTTTGTTTTGTATATCAACCTCTGGTAACTCTAAAAATATTTTAAAAGTGTTAAAAGAAGCAAAAAAAAAAAAAATTTATTCAGTTTGTTTTTTGGGAAAAAACGGAGGAAAAGCTAAGAAAATTTGTGACAAACCCTTAATAATTTCATCTCATGATACGGCAAGGATACAAGAGTGCCATATCTTTCTTGGTCATTTCATCTTAGAAAAAATTGAAGATTTAATGATTAAAAAAGTTTAATATTGTATAAATATTCAATAATATTTTAAATAAGTCACTGACAATATTAAGAGTTAAATAAAAAATGATCTTCATCGAAACAAAAACATTAAATTTATGTACCCCATCAAAAACTAATCTTCAGCAATGGACTAATTGGGTTAATAACCCCTCTGTTAGAAACACAATCATAAATATTACAACACCAATAACATTCGACATGCAATGGAACTGGATCCAATCAGAATTAAATTCAAATAAAAGAGTTTTACTAGAGATATGTGATAAGCTAACTAATGAATTTCTAGGAGTTGTTAGTCTCTCTACTATTAACTATCAAAGAAGATCAGCTCAAATTGCAACTCTTTCACCAATTACAAAAAAAGTAAAAAATAGATATTGCGTTTATGAAGCTAGAAGAGCCATTGTAGAATATGCATTAAACCAACTGTCTATCAATAAAATTTATGGAGCAATGATTTATCCAGACAATGAATCGTTTATGGTTAATAATATGTGCATGGGCTTTGAGATTGAAGGCATAAAAAATGAAGGCTCTTGGTATAACAATAAACCAAAAATGTCTGTTTGTTATTTCATAACAAAAGCTATTTATGAAAAAAAAGGTATTACAGAAAAAGACCTAGAAAAATTATTAGCTAGAGAAAATCGAAATAACAACAAAAAAAAGTTGAATGATATTATTTCAAGCTTGTATGTGAATACAAACAATTCATAAAGTTAATAATAAAAATAATTTTTAAAGTTTATAAAAAAGTATATTAAAAAATTTAATAGGTAAAAGATAATGAGAGTATTAATTGTTGGCGCAAATTATGGTCTTTTGTTAGCTGGAATGATGCTGGAAAGAAATATACAAGTAGATGTTTTTGGTACAGAAAACCAAGTCAAAGTACTAAATGAAGAAGGGTTTACAATTAATTCAAATGAAAAAAATTGGAAATTTAGACCTTCAAATAATTGGGATGGCATAAATAGTGTTCAAAATAAAAATTATGATCTTGCAATTTTGGCAGTCCAAGAGCCATCATTAGCCAATCAAGTGTTTAGAAATATATTAAGCTATCTATCAAAAAAATCTGTGCCAATTTTTTCAATAATGAATATTCCTTTTTTTCAGTTTCTAACGGAGACAATAGGTATCCAAAATATTGATAATCTTGATCATATTTATTCTAGCATCAACTATACCAAAGAATTGAAGTCAAATTTGATTATTAATTCCAATCCTGAACCTCAAGTTTATAGTTTAGGAAAATTTAATGAATTAAGTGTTCGTTTAGGAGGTGTGTTTAGATGTTCATCATTAAATATGTTAAATTATGATTTGGTGAAAAAACTAACAATGGTTGTAAATGAAGGCCTTCCTGTAAAAATTAAACAATATGAGTCGCCTTGGGTAAGTATTTCAAAGTTACCAATGTTAGTTACTGGAAACTATAGGTGTTTTGACAATAATCAATTGAGATCAATACATGAAGCAATTCAATCTGATATTATCTTATCAAAAGTAATTTATAATCAAGTAGTAGATATTTTAAAAAAATTAGGAGCAAGTAGAGAAACTATAATTCCATTTAGAGCCTACTTGAAGGCAAGTATAAAATTAGATGCTCCCTCTTCAGTATGTAGAGCGATTGATAAAGGAAAAGCAAATGTAGAAAGAGTTGATAAATTGGTACAAAGTCTAGGAAAATCAATTAATTTTAAATCGCCAGAGATTGACTCAATTGTTAATAATATTGATTATGTTATATCCTCAAAACAATAAAGTTATGAATAAAAATGTACAAATCTACAAATTTCCAAATATATAAATAAAAGCAATAATATTTCAAAAAATTGAAAAATGTTTTCTAAAATTTTTAAGATACTAAATGATTGCAAATTCGATTTTAAAAACCCAAAAGCTAATGAATTAGTTGTATTAGATAATGAAAGTTTAGAATATTTAGAAAATATACTTAAAAATAGAAATTACTTTATCTTAGTAACAAGATTGACAAATCTAAAAAAAATTTATTTAACACCAAAAATTATATTGTTCTCTTTCTTTTATTATAGAGGCAATTTTTTTTTAGCTTATTTATCAGCACTAATAAAGATTATAAATCCGCAAGTTATTATTACTTATATTGATCATTCAGAAAAATTTCATAAATTAGCCAGCTTATTTAGACATAAAATAAAATTTATAGCAATACAGAATGCCATTAAAGATCTTGAAATAAATTTTAGTGAATATTTAAAAACTAAAAAAACCAAATTTTATGACTACAAAAAAAATTATTTTGTACCCTATCTGTTTAGTTATGGTCAATTTGAAATAAATTTTTTCAAGAAAAAAAAAATTAAAGTCATGAACTTTAAAAAAATTGGAAGTTTGAAAGTATCAAATTTTAAAAGAAATAAAAAACTTAATTTAATAAATAATAGAAGATATGATATTTGTCTAATTCCAGATACAGCACCTAATTATGACAAGCTTTTCAGAATTCAAGGAATTGAGGCGGGAATGGCTTTAATTATAAAATTTACAATAAGGTTTTGTAGAGAAAACAATAAAAAAATTATCATCCCCATGAAAAGATATTTAAAAAAATCCAAATCTGAAGAAATTACATTTTTTAAAAAATATTTAAGTAAAAGTGAGCTTAATTTTTTGTTAAAAAACTCAATAAGTAAAACTTCCAAAGATAAATATACAAGCTATTTAAAGATATATGAAAGTAATGTCACTGTATCATGTGTAACATCAATGTTAAGAGAGGCCTTATCATTAAATAAAAAAATTATGGTATGTAATACGTCACCCTCTAAAATTTTTGATTTCCCATTAAAAGAATTTTTCTTTATAAAAGATCCATCCTATAAAGAATTTGAAAAAAAATTAAATATTATTTTACATTTAACTGAAAAAAAATATTTTAATATGTTGGGTAAGAAAAGAAATTATATGATTGTTGACTCAAATAAAATTGATGCAAATGATGAGGTTAATAAATTTCTAGACAATATTTTGAAAATTAATTAGAGTTTCAGGTACAAAATACATAATCCAAAAATTTTTCAAAATACAAAAGAATTTTGATATAATTTGTAAATTTGAGTGATTATATTTAATGTATTTAATTATCAGATAGCTATATCTTATAAAAAAACAATAAAACTAACTAATAAAACATTACAATAATAAAAAATGATTCCTTACAGCACACAAAAGATTGATAGAAAAGATATTCAAGAAGTTATAAAAACTCTAAAATCACCCTTTTTAACTCAAGGACCAAAAGTAGTAAAATTTGAGAAAAAGTTAGCAAAGAAAGTAAATGTTAAATATGTTGCGGTAACTAACAGCGCAACAAGTGCATTACACATATCTTGCATGGCATTGGGATTTAAAAAAAATGATATTTTGTGGACAACGCCAAATACATTTGTAGCATCATCTAATTGTGCTTTACATCTTGGAGGTAAAGTAGATTTTGTAGATATTGATTATTATAGTGGAAATATTGATGTAAATTTACTTGAAGAAAAACTTTATTACGCAAAAAAAAAAAAAAGATTGCCAAAAATACTAGTTCCAGTGCATTTTTCAGGGCTACCCACTGAACAAAACAGAATACACAAACTATCAAAAAAATATAAATTTAAAATTATAGAAGATGCCTCACACTCCTTGGGTGCTAAATATAATAATGAGAAAGTTGGAAGCTGTAAATGGTCTGATATAACTATTTTTAGTTTTCATCCAGTTAAAATAATTACCACATTTGAAGGTGGCGCAGCCACAACAAATAATAAATTAATTCATGAAAAATTAAAGTTATTTTTGAATCATGGAATAACAAAAGATAAAAAAAAATTTAAATATAATAAAAATAAAATTTGGTATTATGAACAGCATCTTCTAGGTTTAAATTATAGAATGACAGATGTTGCAGCTTCTATGGGCTTGAGCCAACTAAAAAAATTAAAAAATTTTGTAATTACTAGAAATAATATTGCAAAAAAATATGATAAATTATTAAATAAAAAATATTTACACCTTCCAAAAATAACAAAAAAAGTACTTTCAAGTTTTCATTTATATGTGATTAAAATTAAAGATGAATATAAAAATTATCATGAAAATTTATTTAATTATTTGAGAAAAAAAAAAATAAACGTAAACGTACATTATATTCCAGTCCATTTGCATCCATATTACAGGAAGCTTGGGTTTAAAGAAGGAGAATATAAAATATCGGAAAAGCATGCTCAAACTGCAGTTTCTATTCCAATTTTTCCAGGATTAACCTCCAAAGAAATTATAAAAATTTGTAATTTAATAAATAATTTTTTTATCAAATTAGATAAAATTTAGTTGAAATAAAAATGTCAGAAACGGTAATTTTTTCAAAAAAAAACAAGATTAGCGATCAGAATAAAAAAATAATTATCGGAGAGTGGCTTTTATTAAATAAAAAAAATAAATACAAAAAATTTAATGTTCTTAAATTTAATGAAAATAAAAAAGATAAACTTAAAGATTTTAATTATGTAAAAAAAATTTATAAACAAACACTAAAAAATATAACACCGGTACTTAACAATATAAACCAAAAAAATTTTAACGAAAAAGATTGGGAAATATTAATTTTTTATTTTTTATCTAATTATATATTTTTTGCTTATGATAAGTGGAAATTATTTAAAAAATTGAAAAAAAGTCATAATTTTAAACCTATAGAAATCTTCACTTATACAGATAATTATTTTATATCAGAGGACTCAAGCAATTTTTACAATCAATTGAAAACAGATAATTGGGACGACTGGTTATTCTCAAAAATTATAAAGGCACAAAAATTTAAATTTCACGAAAAGAAAATTAATAAAAAAAAAATTAAGCAAAAAGATTTTAATAATTTTAATAAATTGAAGTTGCAAAGATTGTTATTTCCTCAAAATAATAATAAATATTTTTTAAAAAGCTTGGCATTACCAAGGTCTTTAAAAATTAAATTAAATTTAAAACTTAATAAAAATATAGGATTTTATAATGATATTAATTTTAGAAAAAGTAAAAAGATTTTACCAAAAAGAAATTTATTTTCATTAATAAAATCAAAAGATGAATTTGAAAAATTTATTTATAATACTTTACCTGAAATATTTCCTAAAAGTTATATTGAAAATTTTAGTTTTATAGAAAAGAATATAAAACTCTTAAATTGGCCAAAAAAACCGAAAATAATTTTTACATCATTTGATCATTATTTTAATGATGCTTTTAAGATATATACAATTAATAAAATAAGAGAAGGTGCTAAATTTTATATACTGCAGCACGGACATCAAGGACAACATGATTTTTGTGGAACATATTATGAAAAAAAAATTTGTAATAAATATTTTTCATGGGGAAATATATCAAAAGATAATAATGTATCCCCTTTATTCTGTACAACTAATATTGGCAAAATTGTAAAGAAGAATATCAAAAAAGATATTCTACTTTCGTATACAGAATTTTCTTTAAAGCCCTGGAAACAACAAGCTTATCCCAGAATTATGAGTGAAACTAATTTATACAAAGATGATATAATAAATTTAATAAATTCTTTAAGCAAAAATCTTAAGGAAAAAATTACATTAAAATCTTTCAATTCTGAGGGAAAAAAATATATAACTAATGAAATAAATAAAAAATTTAAAACATTAGATTTTATTTCAACTAATAAAATTAAAAGAGGCTTTGAATATTCTAAAAATTATAACCTTAGTATTGAAACAATTAATTCTACTGGCTTTATTGAATTATTATCATTAAATACACCGGTAATTCTAATTACAAATAAAAAATTTTTTCATGTAAAGAAAGAGTATAGAAAATATTATAAAAAATTAATTGAATGTAATATAATTTTTTTTGATATTAAAAAAGCAGCAAAATTTATTAACTTTAATATCAAAAATTTAAATCATTGGTGGTTTGGTGATCAGACTCAAAAAAAAATAAAATATTTTTGTGATCATGTTTGCAAGTATGAAGGTGATTTTAACAATGGATTAGATAAAATAATAAATAAAATTAGATAAAATAATAAATAAAATTAGATAAAATCTAATAATTAGTGAAAAAATTTTCTCTAAAAAAAGGTTTATTAAAAACCATATAACACTATAACAAATTTATAATGTTTAATAATAAAAATATACTTATTACAGGTGGAACAGGTTCCTTTGGAAACGAATTTGTTTCTCATCTTCTCAAAAATTATAAGTGCAATAAAATTATTGTTTTTTCAAGAGACGAATTAAAGCAATATGACATGAGAATTAAATTTAATGAATTTAAAAATTTAAGATTTTTTATTGGTGATATAAGAGATCTTGATAGATTAAAGTTTGCTTTTAGGGATGTTGATTTTGTTGTACATGCAGCAGCCTTAAAACATGTTCCAATTGCAGAGTATAATCCTCTAGAATTTATTAAGACAAATATTATGGGCTCAAGCAATATTGTGACCGCAGCTTTAGATAGCCAAGTTAAAAAAGTTATGGCTCTATCCACAGATAAAGCTGTTAATCCAATGAATTTGTATGGAGCAACAAAACTGTGTGCAGAAAAAATTTTTTTAGATGCCAATGCATTAAGTGGAAAAAAATCTACAAAATTTAGTGTCGTCAGGTATGGAAATGTTTTGAATTCAAGAGGTTCAATTATACCGCTGATTTTAAAAATAAAATCAGAAAAAAAATTAGAGGTTCCCTTGACCGATGAAAGGATGACAAGGTTTTTTATAAGTTTAAATGATGCTGTTAAGTTTGTGATTAGTAGTTTTAAGCTTATGGATAAAGGAGAAATATTTGTTCCAAAGATGCCATCAGTTTTTATAAAAGACTTAATCAAAAGTATTTATCCCACATGTAAAATAAAAAACATAGGGATACGACCTGGAGAAAAAATTGATGAAATGTTAATATCTGAGATTGAGTCTGCCGATGCCTATGAGCTAAAAGATGGTTACGCATTAATTTCAAAAAAGACATATTTTTCAAGCAAACTCAAAGATAAATTAAAGAAAAATAAAACTTTATTTGAATATAATTCTAGAGAAAATAATCAGTTTTTAACTAAACAACAAATCTCCAAACTATTAAGGAATAAATTTTAACAATTATTAATATTTGAATATAAAGAAAATCATAATTGGTTTGACACAATTTGGTATGCCTTATGGCATAATGAATAAATCCAAAAATGATAGAAAAAAAAAATTAAAACAAATTTTAAATTTCTCCAAAAAAAAAAAAATTAAATCACTATATACATCAAAGTATTATGGCAATTCCAATGAACTTCTTGGATTAGAAAATTTAAATCATTTTAAAATTTTTACTAAGTTTAAATCTGAGGATTTATTAAATAAAAATTTTATTTTAGAATTGAATGAAGTAAAAAATCTTTTAAAAAAAGATTCCCCAACTCTTATGTTAGATGGATTTGAAAAATTAAGCCCCAAGAAAGCTTTAAAGATTTATGATATTCTCCTATATCTAAAAAAGAACAAAAAGATAGATAGATTTGGTTATTCTATTTATTTTTTTAAAGATTTAAAAAAGATTTGTAAAAATTTTAAACCAGATATCTTGCAATGCCCTTATAGTGTAATCGATAGACGTCTTGAAAAAAAAAGTTTATTAAAGTATCTAAAATTTAACAAGATAGAGGTTCATGTTAGATCAATTTTTTTGCAAGGTTTGTTGATTGCTGATCCTTTAAAACTTCCAAAAAAATTTCTAAAATGGGAAAAAATTTTTCAAAAAATTAGTAAGTCCATGTCGTATCATCAAGTATCAAACCTAAGTGGATGTTTGAATTTTGTGCAAAATAATAAATATATAGACCAAATTTTAATTGGTGTAGATAATATTAAGCAGCTCAAAGAAATTAGTAACGTTAAAATTAATAAAAAAATAAAATATCCAAATATTTTTTCAATAAATGAAAAATTAATTAATCCATCAAAATGGTAAATCAATTTTCTTAATTTATCTCATGTAAGCTTTTATAGGAAACTAATCTTTTGTTGAATGGAATCTTTATATTTTTTAATTTAATTCCTTTGGATAAAAATAATAAATCCCTTATTAGTGGCACTCCAGCACAAATCGAAATTATCATACTTCCACTAGGTCTTGGATTAATTTCTAAAATTTGTGGCTTATTACTTAGATCATACATAATGTCACAATCATAAAGCCAAGAGAGATTAAATTTTGATATTATTTTTTCCCCTAACTCAATTAAGTCTTTGTTGTTAACAATTATGAATCCATTATTTGGTACAGATGCATTAAATCTTTTTCTAGGAATTATTCTTAAAGGTCTTCCTTTCCAGGCCAACATGTCTAAATCATAAGCAGGTTCTCTTAGTTTTTCCATTAATATTAAAGGATAGCTTTTTGTTAAATTTTTTTTAAACTTATTTCCAAAGTGTTCAAGATCAGTTGTTATTTCTCTTGTATCATCAGATATTTTAAAACCTTTAGTTTTACCAGAAATAATAAAAACATTTCTGCTACCACGTGAGTTTGATGGCTTTATTACAATTTCTTTATGTTTTTTTAACATTTTTCTAATTTCAAAATTTAATAGAGCTGATTTATCTACAATTATATACTCAGGTCTTGAGATATTAAATTTTTCTAATTTCTTATAGGTTGAAATCTTATTATTAAAAATTTTAATAGTTTTAAAATCAGTGCAGGCTAATTTTGTTCTTTTATTTTCAATAAAATTTCTATTTTTAGATAAAATATATGCCTCTTCATCAGAAGTGGGTAACACTAAATCAATCTTATGTTTTTTACAAATAGATGAAATTTTTTTTATATAATTTTTATTACTTGCTTTAGGTACTTGATAAAAAAAATCACAGAAATTTTTACCAACAGCATCTTTATTAATATCTATTCCAACAACTCTTGAAGAAATTTTTTTGTCCTTTTTGATTGAAAGAATTACACGTGGTGAAAATTCTCCACCCACAGAAGTAA
>MDTF01012970.1_pt1 | contig 13124 bp, 9 predicted proteins | sample 811191 | NCBI WGS metagenome assembly MDTF01 (sample SAMN05326649, study PRJNA326480) | marine metagenome | isolation source: seawater | place: Southern Ocean | collected 2011
GATCGGAGGATTAGTTACTTGGCTAAAATTTTGTCTAAAATAATGAGAAATAGGTCTATAATAATTAGATAAGACAGCAGCAGGTGTATCATCTCCCATTGAACCTATGGCTTCCTTGCCGTCTTCTGCCATTGGGTGAAGAATAAGTTCTAAATCTTCTATACTAAGACCGGATAAATATTGTCTTTTTTTTAATTCTTCAGATGTAAATTCTGGCTTTTCTTTTTCGGTAAAAATTTTTTTATCTAGATCTATGATTTGTTTACTGTATTTTTTGTAATCATTAGCAATATAGTCTTTGATTTCTTTATCGTGATATAGTTTTCCCAATTTTAAATCTATTGCAATAATTTGCCCTGGTCCTAATTTACCTTTTGAAATAATTTTTTCTTCTGGTAATTTTATCATTCCAGATTCAGAACCAGCATAGAATAGATTGTCTGAAGTGATGGCGTATCTTAAAGGTCGTAAACCATTTCTGTCTGTCGCTGCTAAGACCCATTTTGCGTCTGTTGCACAAATTGCTGCGGGACCATCCCAGGGCTCTATAGAACTATTTAAAAAATTAAATAAATCTTGATGGTTCTTTGGTACTGTTTTGCTTCTCTTAGACCAAGCATCTGGTATCATCATGAGTTTGATTAGCGGAGCTAATTTACCTGAGTGTGTTAATAACTCAAAAACATTATCTAGAGCTCCTGAGTCTGATCCACCTGCCGTAATAACTGGTTTTAAATCTTCAACATTTTTAAATAGTGAGCTTGACATGTCTTGTTCGTGAATCTTCATCCAGTTTATATTTCCTTTAACGGTATTAATCTCTCCATTATGAGCCAAAGTTCTAAATGGTTGCGCAAGATCCCAACTTGGAAATGTATTTGTGGAATATCTTTGGTGAAAAATAGCAAATCTAGATGTAAATTTTGGATCTTTTAGATCTGGATAAAAATCAGCAAGTGATTCCGCTAAAAACATACCTTTGTAGACAATAGATCTAGAGCTAAACGAACAAATATAAAATTCTTTTAATTGACTCTCTCTTGCTATTTTTTCTATTTTTTTTCGGGTAACAAATAATTCCCTTTCTAATTTATTGGTTTCTGATTCTTCATTTTTTTTAAATAATACTTGTGTGATTTCTGGTCTATTTTGATCCGCAGTTTTTCCTAAAACTTTTGGATTAACTGGAACTTGTCTCCATCCATAAATTGAAAAGTTTTCTTGTAGGAGAACCGACTCTATAATTTCTCTACATTTTTCTTGTTCTGCATAATTAGTTTTTGGTAGAAAAACCATTCCTACACATATTCTTTTACTTGCATCGTGTTTGTGACCAGTTGCTAATATTTTTTCCTTGAAAAAGTCTGGTGAAATCTCAAGTTGCATACCAGCTCCATCTCCTGATTTTCCATCGGCGTCTACTGCTCCTCTGTGCCAAACAGCTTTTAAAGCTTCAATTCCATACTCAACTATTTTTCTTGATTTTTTTCCATCTGTTGTTGCTATCAAGCCAACTCCACAGGCATCATGCTCAGTGCTAGGATCATAAGCTAAATTATCCTGTAGTAACTTTTTATTTTTTAAGTATTTTGAGTATTCACTCATAACTATGCGGCTTTTACCTTGTCTTTTTGAATGCTTTTTTCTTCTAAATATTTTTGAATTTGTAAAGCGGCATCTCTTCCATCTTTAATTGCCCAAACTACTAATGATGCACCTCTAACTATGTCTCCTGCTGCAAAGACTCCGTTGATATTAGTTTTCATGGTATCTAAGTCAATTTTTATCGTGCCCCATCTAGAAACTGATAGTTCTTTTGTTGAAAATAGTTCTGGGAGATTCTCAGGATCAAAACCTAAAGATTTAATTACAATATCAGCTTTAATATTAAACTCAGAGTTTTCCTGAATTTCAGGTTTTCTTCTACCTGATGAATCTGCTAATCCAAGTATCATTTTATTAACTTGAACTTCCTCAACATGTTTATCTCCAATAAATTTTTTTGGTCCAGATAGCCAAATAAACTCGACTCCTTCTTCTATTGCGTTAGCAACTTCTCTAGCAGATCCAGGCATGTTTTCCCTGTCTCTTCTATAAAGACATTTAACTGATTTTGCTTTTTGACGTGTCGCTGTTCTCACACAATCCATAGCTGTATCACCACCACCAATAACAACCACATCTTTATTTTGAGCATTCAATGTACCATTATCAAAAAGTTCAACTTTATCTCCTAGCCCTTTTCTATTTGATGCTGTTAAAAAATCCATAGCAGGGAAAATATTTTTTAAACTATTGCCAGGAATTTCTATTTCTCTAGGTTTGTAAACACCTGTTGCAATTAATATAGCATCGTGATTTTTTTTTAGCTCTTCTAAGCTTTTGTCTTTACCAACTTCAAAATTTTGAACAAATTTAATTCCTCCTTGTTTTAAAAGTTTGGTTCTTCTTTCAACCACAAACTTTTCTAATTTAAAGTTTGGTATTCCATATATCAGTAAGCCTCCTGCCCTGTCGTACCTATCATAAACTGTAACCTGATATCCTTTTTTTCTTAATTCATCTGCACAAGCTAGCCCGGCGGGGCCAGCACCTATAATTCCTATCGATTGATTTATCTCTTTCTTAACCTCTATTGGCTTTACCCAATTTTTTTCCCATGCTGTGTCTGTAATATATTTTTCAATAGATCCTATTGTTACTGTGCCATGGCCAGATTGTTCAATTACACAATTACCCTCGCAAAGTCTATCTTGAGGACATATTCTACCGCATACTTCTGGCATATTGTTCGTGCTTTGAGAAAGTTCATAAGCTTCTTGAAGTCTCCCTTCCGCTGTTAATTTTAACCAATCGGGAATATTGTTGTGGAGTGGGCAGTGAACCTGACAGAATGGTACTCCACACTGTGAACATCTGCTTGATTGTTCTTGTGCTTTTTCGCTAATGTATTCTTTATAAATTTCGTGAAAATCTTTTTTTCTTTCCTTGTCACTTCTTTTAACTGGAGTGGCTTGATTAAGATTTATAAATTGTAGCATTTTTTTTGTCATAGACATTTTTAATTTACTTGATAGTTCAGAACATAAAAGTTTATATAGGTCACTATTATTGCCATAAATACTATTAAAATCATGATTTATCTATGTTTTTTTTGCATATTAAATATGCATATCAAAAAAAGTTGAAAAGATTTATATAATTCACTAAATGCTAGATATAATTTTTTTATCTATAATTCAGGGAGTAACAGAATTTATTCCAGTTAGTTCGTCAGCACATCTAGTGTTGTTCGCAAAATATTTTAATTTAAACAATGGAAGTCTAAGTCTTGATATGAGTCTACACCTAGGCTCTTTACTTGCGATACTTTTTTATTTTAAAAAAGATCTTTTAAATTTTGTTAATAACAAAGAATTATTTTTAAAAATAATTCTTAGTTCAGTTCCCGTTATAATTATTGGATTTTTATTAATATATTTTAACCTGATAGACTATTTAAGGAGTTACAAAGTAATAGGTTGGGCCACGATATTTTTTGGAATATTGTTATATTTTAGCGATAAATTTAAGATTAATAGAACAATCATTAAAGATTTTAAATATGGCTATGCTTTTTATATAGGTTTATTTCAAGCCTTATCTTTAATACCTGGTGTAAGCAGATCAGGAATAACTATTACTGCTGCTAGATTTTTAAATTTTAATAGAGTTGATTCAGCAAAAATTTCGTTCCTAATTTCAATACCAACATTGTTTGCTGTTAGCTTGTATAATTTACAAGATTTAATAATAAAAAAAAATTTAGAGTTATCTTTGTTAAATTTTTTAGGAGTTTTTTTGGCTTTTATTTTTTCTTACTTAACTATAAAAATATTTATACAATACGTAAAAAAATTTAGTTTATTACCTTTTGTAATTTATAGAATTATTCTAGGTTTTGTAATTATTATCTATGCTTACTAAAAAAAATTATTTTACAAGTAGAAATCTGCTTAACTTATTGATAGCTTTTATTCCTCTATCGATTGCAATTGGTAATATAGCAATCAATGCAAATGTTGTATTAATTTGTTGTGTTGGATTACTGACTTATAAGCTTAGAATATTTAAACTAGATCAGAAAATAATTCAATATCTGATCTATAGTTTCTTTTTATACTTAATACTAATTACTTTAATAAATAATTTACCCAATATAAAAGCTATCCGTTACTATGAGTATACAGACATATTGTCATTCTTTTTTAGCCTTCAATGGGAACATATACTTAAATCCTTTTTTTTTTTAAGATTCTTGGTATTTTTTTTAGTATTGAATTATTTAATTGAAGAAAAAAATTTTAGAATTAAATATTTTTTTATCTCTGCAGCTATTATGTCACTACTAATTTCTTTTTCAGTCTTTTTAAATTTTATTTCAGGAACAGACATAATTTTTTTTGGTAGTGAAAAAATTTCCGGTGGATACATTCAGAGATTTTCTCTTTTTTGCTTGTCTATTATAACTTTTTTGAGCTTTAATTCCAATTCCTATAAAAAAATATTTTTTTTTATTTTTGTAATTTTTTTTCTTTTTTCAATAGCTTTTACTTATAATAAAATGCCATTAATAATATATATTTTTTCTGTCATTTTTTATATTATTTTATTACAAAAAAAAAAATTAAAAAAAATATTTTTTATTCTATTTTTTGTATCTTCAATTTTTTTTGTATCGGTAATTAAGTTTTTTCCTGGTTGCGTAGGAGAAGATGCAATCAAATGTAAAAATTTACCCGATGGGCATATAGTCAGAATTATTAATTCTTTTGTTGGCAATGTATCGGAAATTTTAACAGTATCACCTAAGTTATTTTATTATGGAAGTTTAGATAAACCAATCACTTTTGCCAGTGGATACCTAGTAACTTTTAATTCTGGGATACAAACTTGGAAAAAAAATAAAGTGTTTGGGGGGGGGTTAAAATCATTTAGATTAAATTGTTCTCAGTATTATAAAAATTGGACTGGAACAAACTATAAGTACGAAACATGCAACACGCATCCTCATAACTATGCAATTGAAATGTTAGTTGACACAGGTATTGTTGGACTAAGTATTTTTTATTTAATTTTTATTATCGTAATTTTCAAATTTTATACTGAGTGGCGAAAATTTAGTTATAAGAATTATTCTACACCCTTTTTTTTAATTATTTTTTTTGAGTTTTTTCCGATACGTAGTACCGGAAGTTTCTTTACAACTGGTAATGCTATTTTAATTTTTTTTCTGCTTGCGGTTGTAATAAATGTTTCTAAAATTGAGGCATTATCTTTTAAAAGTAAATTATAATATTAATGTTAAAAAAATAGTATAACAAAATTAATAGTAAAATATAATCGCTGCCTTCGTAAAGACATGTTACTTTTTGATTCTTAATCCATTTAAACATGACTCATAGTATGGTTCAAGTTTTAACAATATACCTTTGCAGTTTTTTATATTATTCAAAGCATCAACCCGAATATTTCCAATACTATCCTCGTCCTTAATGTGGTATCTAAATATTGGCCTATTTTTTAAATGATAAGAAAGATTCCCAGCGTACCAGACACCGTAGACCCAGCCTTCCCCTGCCACTACTTCTATTTCGTTTATAAAATTACTATTCCAAACATTTTGAATATTTGCAGCAATTTTTTTTCCAGGAAAATCATTTCTTTTGTCTTTTTGAAAATAAGAATCAACTCCATAAACTATTGGCAACATTATAAAAATGAATAAAAAAGCTTTAAAAAAAGATTTTAATTTATCTAGATTTATATTTGCTTTGAATAAATAAATAAAAAACACACCAGGAAATACATAGAAAGTTGTCATCCACATAGTTCTAATCCTTACGCCTCCAACTAACGATGTTAGAAACATGAGAATTATTGGAAGTAAGCTTATTGTAAAAAGGAAAATTAATTTTCTATCATCTAAATTAATTTTTGCCTTAAAACTAGAAGTAATAAAACGAAGTAAAATAAACATAGGTAGCAATATAAGCGATTGTTTTATAAAAAAAACTAGAGGGTATATGAAGTGATCTGCTATTTTTAAGCTGCTAACACCGCTCAATGGATCTCCGAAAGATCTAAAAAAAGCGTACTCGATACTCTTGGCATTGTTCTCAAAAACAAAATATAGATGCGGCGAAAGTATTAAAAAGTAAAATAATAGAGCTAAAAAATATTTATAATTTACCTTTTTAGTTTTTATTATTTCCCTTATAAAAAAAATGCCTATCGAAGCCAATAAATATAAAGCTAAATACCAAGTAAGAGTCGAAATACCTGCAAATACCCCAAACATTATCCAGTCAAAATTTTTGTTATGGCTTATGGCTTTCCAGCAAAAAAGAGCGGTGAGAGCTATAAAGGGAAGCAAAGCTATAAACCCATTTAACTCAGGTGTTGTGTAATTAAAAAAATAAACACATTCTAATAATAAGACCGATATTAAACCGTAAATATCTTTATCAAAAAAATATTTTGAAAATTTAAAAACTACCAAGAAGCATGTCACTACAAATAATTGACTTAGTAAATAGTATGCCCAATCTTGATTTCCAAAAATTTTGTAAAAGAGTTCAGTGAATAAAGGAAATATAGGTGGAAATTTATCGTATCCCAATTTTAGCTCATTACCCCATGTCAAAACTTCTATGGTGTCTAAGGATAAGTTTGTATTAAAAATTGTTGGAATAGCTGTCCACAAAATAACGTGTAAAATTATAAAAAAACTAAAAATTTTTTTATTATCTATTTGCATTTTTATTAGAATATATTCTATCTTCCCAGCTTGTGAATGGAAATTTAAATTTAGTCTCTAAAATAAAATTATTTTTTAATAAATAATCGTGTATTTTTTTTGGGCTATAATTTAGATATATTTTATCACGATGAAATTCTATCAAAATAAATTGAATTTCTTTAATTTTTTTTTTTAAACCCTCAAGTACTTCTAGTTCGTGTCCTTCGGTGTCTATTTTTAAAAGATCAACTTTATAAATTTTATTTTTTTTTAGAACATCTGCTAGTTGAATAGTTTTTATTTTTATTTTTTGATATGTCATTTTTTCAACTCCAAATAATAAAGCTTTTACTTTCAAATAAAAATTATTTTTATTAAATTTTGATAAAGTAGTTGTCAGATCATGATGGTTTAATTGTAAATTTTGAAAATTAGTTTTATTAGATACAGCATTATTAAAAATTTTTATTTTTTTATTTTTAATATATTTTTTCTTTAAAAAATTAAAAATTTTAATCTGTGGTTCAAACATCATCACGCTTTTAATGCTGCAGTTTTGGATAAATAAGTCTGTGTAAAGACCATTGTGTGAACCAACATCAATTAGACTTTGAATTTTTATTTTCTTTTTTGTGAAAAAATTTATAATTCTTTTTTGATGAATAAATTTGTCTATTATATCAAAAAAAAAAATTGAGCTTTTTAAAAATATTTTCATAAAGGCTATTTTAATTAAAATAATTACTTTTTTTAGGCTCTAGCTAAATATTTAAGATTACTACTAAATATTGAGTAAAATTCAAAGTTAATATTACTTATATAGACAGGTAATTTTTTTAATATAATTTAATAATTTTATTTGCACTTACTTGGACTCGAACCAAGAATCTTCTGTTCCGTAGACAGACGCCTTATCCAATTGGGCTATAAGTGCATCAAATAATAGGACTAATTATATATGATAATTTATCACTTGCCAAAACTTTGCTGTTTCTAATGACTTAATAAAATAAAAAGAAATTTAAAACTTAATTCTATATAAATTTGATTGTGCTGCTAAACCCTCTTGTTTAATTCATTTAAACTGTTAATTACTAATTTATCGGCTTTTTTTAACATTTTTCTTGTTTATAATTCGTTCTATATTTTATAAGTTGCCTTACATTTATGACTAATAGTATTTCAGTTCCTGACATTGGTGACTTTGATAGTGTAGAAATTATAGAAGTTTTAGTAAAAGTTGGTGACCATGTTAATAAAGATGACCCAATTGTAACTTTAGAAAGTGATAAATCAAGTGTTGAAGTGCCTTCACCCATTTCTGGAAAAATTACTGAGCTTAATATTAAAATTGGAGATAAAGTTTCTAAGGGTAGTCTGCTAGCTAAATTAGAGGACGAACTATCTATTGCTAAGGGAAATAATGAAGTTAATGAAGATGATGTTGCTATAAAAAAAGAAACTGAAAAAAAGAAAACCCCAAAAAAAATTAATACAATAAATAATGTAAAAAAAGTTTTTGATCAATCTACTTCTGAAGATGATGTTGACCCACTTGAAACGAAAGAATGGATAGAATCTTTAAACGCTGTAATAGAAAATGATGGACCTTCAAGAGCTAGCTATCTTTTAAATAAAGTTGTTTCTCAAGCTTATTCGTCTGGACTTGTTTTACCTGATACTAGAACAACTCCTTATATAAATACAATTCCACCAGAACTAGAAATTAAATCTCCAGGAAATCAAAATATAGAAAAAAAAAATTCGAGCATATATTAGGTGGAACGCTGCAGCTATGGTCGTTAGAGCCAATAAAATCAGTGGAGAATTAGGAGGTCATATAGGAACCTTTGCTTCCGCAGCAACACTTTATGATGTTGGTATGAATCATTTTTGGAGAGCAAAAAATAAAGACTTTGGCGGAGATCTTATTTATTTTCAAGGTCATTCTGCACCTGGTATGTATGCACGAGCTTTTCTTGAAGGAAGACTTACTGAAAATCAATTAAATAAATTTAGACAAGAAGTAAATTCTGGTGGTCTTTCCTCTTACCCTCACCCATGGCTTATGCCAAAATTCTGGCAATTTCCGACTGTATCGATGGGTCTTGGTCCTATTATGGGAATCTACCAAGCTAGGTTTATGAAATATTTAATTAATAGAGGTTTGTTAAAAGATGAAGGTAGAAAAGTTTGGGTGTTTTTAGGTGATGGTGAAACAGATGAACCAGAATCATTAGGTGCCATTAGTTTAGCCGCTAGAGAAAAACTAGATAACTTAATTTTTGTAGTTAATTGTAATCTTCAAAGACTTGATGGTCCAGTAAGAGGAAACGGAAAAATTATTCAAGAACTAGAAGGTAGCTTTAGGGGAGCTGGGTGGAATGTTTTAAAAGTCATATGGGGTTCTTATTGGGATCCACTTTTAAAAGCAGATAAGACTGGATTACTAATGAAGCGGATGAATGAAGTTGTGGATGGAGAATATCAGGCTATGAAGGCTAAAGGCGGTGCTTATGTTAGAGAAAAGTTCTTTGGAAAATATCCTGAACTAAAAGAACTGGTTTCATCTATGACTGATAATGACATTTGGAAGCTTAATAGAGGTGGCCACGACCCACATAAAGTTTATTCTGCTTATAATGCTGCGATGCAAAATAAAGGTTCGCCAACTGTAGTTATTGCTAAAACTGTTAAGGGATACGGTATGGGTAAATCTGGAGAAAGCATTAATACCACACACCAACAAAAAAAAATTAGACGAACAAGATTTACTTTATTATAGAGATCGCTTTAATGTTCCGTTAACTGATGAGCAGGTTAAAAATATTGAGTACTATAAGCCAGCTGAAAATTCTGAAGAGATTAAATATTTAAAAGAAAGAAGGAAACAGCTTGGCGGATTTATTCCTGAGCGCTCTTCTCTCTCAACACCTATCAAATCACCGCCTAAGGATATTTTTGAAAGTTTTATGAAATCTACTGGTGACGAAGAAATGTCCACAACAATGGCTCTTGTTCGGATGCTGACTAACCTTCTTAGAGATAAAAATGTTGCACCTAGATTGGTCCCTATTATTCCTGACGAAGCAAGAACTTTCGGCATGGAAGGTTTTTTTAGAAAAATAGGAATTTATGCACATGAAGGACAAAAATATGAGCCAGAAGATTCCGAACAACTAAGTTCTTACAAAGAAACAAAAAGTGGTCAAGTATTAGAAGAGGGAATTACAGAAGCAGGTGCTATGTCTTCATGGATTGCTGCTGCAACTGCTTATACCAACCATGATATCGAAATGATACCTATCTACATTTTTTACTCAATGTTTGGTTTTCAAAGAATTGGAGACTTTGCTTGGGCTGGAGCAGATGCACAAGCTAGGGGTTTTTTAATCGGAGCTACAGCAGGAAGAACAACGCTTGCAGGTGAAGGTTTACAGCACCAAGATGGCCATAGCCATATTTTAGCTTCTATGATTCCAAATTGTGTTTCTTACGATCCAACTTTTTCATATGAAATGGCAGTAATTTTCAGAGAAGGGTTAAGAAGAATGCATGAAAAAAAAGAGAATGTTTTTTATTATATTACCGCGATGAATGAAAACTACACTCACCCCGAGAAACCAGAAGGAGCTGATGAAGGTATCTTGAAAGGTATGTATTTGTTTAAGGAATATAAAAATAAAGGAAAGATTAAAATTCAATTAATGGGATCTGGTACGATTTTAAGAGAAGCCATAGCAGCGGCTAAAATATTAGCTGAGGAATATGGTGTAGATTCTGATATCTGGAGTGTTACAAGTTTTAACGAGTTAAGAAAAGAAGGAATGGAAGTCGAAAGGAGAAATCTTTTAAATCCAAATGATAAAAGAGAAAAAAACTATATTGAAAAATGCCTAGAAAAAAGAGATGGACCAATTATAGCTGTTACTGACTATGTTAGAGCATTTTCAGATCAAATTAGGCCTTACACTAACAAACCTTTTTATTCATTAGGCACAGATGGTTTTGGCAGAAGTGATACAAGAAAAAATTTAAGGAAATTTTTTGAAGTAGATAAAGAACACATTGTGGCTTATACGCTAAGTGCCTTAGCAAAAGAACAATTATTAGGATCAGATAGCGCAGAAAAAGCTTTCAAAAAATATAATATTGATAAAAAGAAAGCATTTCCAACAAAGTTATAATTATGGCTGAACAAAAAATTATTGTTCCAAATATAGGTGACTTTAAGGAAGTAGAGGTAATCGAAGTTTTAGTCGAGGTAGGTCAAGAGATCAAAAAAGAGGAGTCAGTTATTACTTTGGAAAGTGACAAGTCATCCGTAGAAGTTCCGTCAAATTTTAGCGGAATAATTAAAAAAATTAATGTTAAGATAGGAGATAAAGTATCAGAAGGAACTACAATTTTATCATTAGATAACGAAGAAAATAGCAAGGAGAATGCTCAAATAATTTCAAAAAATGAAAATGAAATTATAGATTTTCCTAAAATTAATAAAAAAATAGAAATGAAATTACCTTCTCCAGATACTGAAGGAAAAATAAAACCAGCTAGTCCAAATGTAAGAAAATTTATAAGAGAATTAGGCGCTGATATTTCTCAAATACCTGGTTCTGAAAGATCTGGAAGAATAACTAAAGATGATGTCAAAGATTATATAAAAGATAAATTTAAAAAAAATCAAACTACAACAATACAAAAAAAGATAATTACAAAAAATGAATACGAACATAGTGAATTTGGTAGTACTGAAATAAAAGATATTCCAAGAGTAAAAAGGCTCTCCGGGCCCCATCTTGTTAGATCTTGGACGGAAATTCCACATGTTACCCAGCATGAAGAAGTAGATATTACAGAGATGGAACAATTTAGAAGCTCTCTGAAAGATTTATATACTGGGCAAAAAATATCTATCACTCCTTTGGCTTTTATTATGCGAGCAATGGTAAATGCTCTTAAATTATATCCAAACTTTAATGCTTCAATAGATTCTGAAAGTGGAAAAGTTACTTATAAAAAATATTTTCATATTGGTGTAGCTGTAGATACACCGCATGGTCTAATGGTTCCTAAAATTCGAGATGTGGATCAATTGGATATAAAAGAAATAAGCCAAAAACTTAGATCGGTTAGCAAGTTGTGTAGAGAACTTAAAATTGATAAAAAAGAGTTTTTTGGTGGATCAATGACGATCTCTAGTTTAGGTGGAATTGGAGGAACTTTTTTTACTCCAATAATCAATCCCCCGGAATTGTCAATACTTGGGGTTGGTAAATCATATGATAAAGTGGTTAAAAAAAACGGTCAAATTGTAACAAGAAAAATACTACCCATCTCTTTGTCTTATGATCATAGATTTATTGACGGAGCGGAAGGAGCAAGATTTTGCGTACATTTGAGTCAAAGCTTAGGGAAAGACTTTGCATTCAAACTTGCTGTTTAAGTAAATTTACAATATCTACTTTTTGTGAATAAAAATATTTTTTCTCTTACCTGTGCAGTTATAACATCAATTTTATGGGGCTCAGCTTTTGTTGCGCAAGATATGGGCATGGATTTTATTGGCCCTCACACCTTTAATGTTGGCAGATTTCTTGTTGGATTTTTAACACTACTCCCTTTCTTCTTTTTTTTTGAATTTAAAAAATTAAAAAAAAAAAAAATTGATAGAAAAAAAGCTTTCTCTTATTTGATTCTTTTGGGATTTATATTAGGTGTAGGCCAAGCTCTTCAACAAATTTCACTAATATATACCGATGTTGCAAATACTGGGGTTTTTACTGTCATGTACGTATTAATAGTACCTTTCATATCTTATTTTATTTTTTCTAAAAAAATTCATTGGTCGATCTGGCCTGCTGTTTTTTTTTGTGTAATAGGTGGATTACTTTTAAGCGAGTTAAAAAATATTTCTGTTAGATATGGAGATTTGCTTGGTATTTTAAGTGCTTTTTGTTGGGCTATACATATAATATACATTAGTAAGACAGTTAAATTTTTCAACTTTCCTATTACTATTGCAATGTCACAGTGTCTTGTTGCGTTTTTATTTACATTTTTACCAATGGTCATTTACGAAAATCCTTCGTTTGGTAATATATTCAAAGATTCCTATGAAATTTTATATGTAGGAATTCTATCTAGCGGATTAGCATTTCTGCTGCAGACTTATACTTTGCAAAGATTAACTCCAGCACCAGCAGCAATTATTTTTTCTCTTGAGGGAGTATTTGCAGCAATCTTTGCTTGGTTAATTTTAGGCCAATTTTTGAACGAAATTAAAATATTAGGAATATTTTTAATATTATTTGCAGTAATATTCTCACAAATTATACCAATC
>MDTF01001783.1_pt1 | contig 13120 bp, 14 predicted proteins | sample 811191 | NCBI WGS metagenome assembly MDTF01 (sample SAMN05326649, study PRJNA326480) | marine metagenome | isolation source: seawater | place: Southern Ocean | collected 2011
AGCTCATAAAAAAAAAAAGAAAATAGGACTTGCAGTCTGTGATCCAATTAGTTTTGGCGAAGTTTCTAATATTAATTTTGATTTTTATAAATTATTGAGTATTTCAATCAACGACAAATTACTTATAAATGCTCTTAATAACAAAAGGAAAGATGTATATATATCTCTAGGAAAAGGGAACAATAAAGATATATCAAAGTGTATAAATTCTTTTTCGAATAAAAAAAAATTAAAATTAGTTTATACTTCAATGTCCTATAATCCTAAGGATATTAATCTAAAAAGAATAGAGGAATTGAAAAAAAAGTTTAATTTAGAGGTCGGGTATGGAGATCATTATTCTAATAATGTAGCTATTATTCTATCTAATTTTTATGAACCATCATTTCATTTTGTTTATATAAAAAAAAGTCCTAAAAATTCTAAAAGAATTTTTCCAGACCATGAACATGCCTACGAATTAAATTATTTAAATTATCTAGATAATACTCTAGAAGAAGCAAAATTAATTTTGCAAAAACGTAAAACTAACTTTAATATTAAAATTAATGAAATCAAAAAAATTAAATACTAAAATTAAGATTTTAGTTTTAGGTGGATCGCGCGGGATTGGAAAATCAATCACCCAAGAGGTAAAAAAAAATTTTAAAAAAGTACACCCTTTTTCCTCTAAAGATATAGATACATCAAACCTTGTTTCAGTAAAAAATTTTATTAAAAAAAATAAATCAGCAGATGTTATAATTTTAAATAGTGGTGGTCCTCCAAATCTACCATTTAAAAAAATAGACGAAAAAATTTGGTATACGTATTTTAATCAGCTTTTTTTGGGCTTTGCTTTAATTTTAAAAGATTTAAAGATCAATAATAATGGATATATTTTTTATATCTCTTCATCGATAATAAAAGAGCCCCCAAGTTCATTGCTGATATCTTCTTCACTTAGATTGGCATTTACTAGTTTATTGAAATCTTTAAGTAAGGAATATTCAAAAAAAAATATATCTATTATTAACATTGCTCCTGGACCCTTTAAAACAGGAAGGGTTAAAGAACTTATTTCAAATTTGAAAGAATTTGAGAAAAATCTTCCAACTAAAAAGATTGGCGATCCTAAGGAGATAGGTAAATTTGTTAACTTTATTATACAAAATAAGATAAAATATTTGACGGGATCGACTGTATATATGGATGGCAATACACTAAATTCTCTTACATAAACATCTTTACAGTTCAAAAGCTGAACGTTATAAATGTTCAAATTTTGAACATAATGAGCAATAATCCTGATCACTTTAACGTTTTAAGAAAAATCAAATCAAATCCAAATTTTTCTCAAAGAGAATTAGCATCTGAACTTGGATTTAGTTTAGGAAAAATTAACTATTGTTTGAAAGCTTTAAAAGAAAAAGGATTGATAAAAATAGATAATTTTCAAAAAAATCCAAATAAGATTTTTTATGCATATTTCCTTACTCCCAAAGGATTAACTGCCAAAACAAAACTCACACTAAATTTCATGAAAAGAAAAATGAATGAGTACGATGAGTTAAAAAAAGAAATTGAAAATGATATATAAAGAAATATTTTTTCATGTAGTGTGGAGCTTTATCTAAATAATGAATTTATAATATATGAAAGCAATTGTCACAGGAGGTATGGGTTTTATAGGTAGTCACCTAGTAGAGTTGCTGCTAAAAAAAAATTTCGAAGTGATAGTTATTGACAACCTTTCTACTGGAAAAAAAAAAAATTTACAATATTCCATAAAAAAAATAACATTTGTTAATGCTGATTTATCAAATAATAAAAAAATTATAAAATACTTTAAAGGAGTTGATTTTGTTTTTCATCTTGCTGCGCTTGCGGATATAGTCCCAAGTATTGAAAACCCAAATGAATATTTTAAAGCCAATGTTGATGGAACATTGAATGTTTTAGAATGTGGTAGACATCACAATGTAAAAAAAATTATTTATGCTGCATCAGCTAGCTGCTATGGAATTACTAAAACATTTCCAACAAATGAAGATTCAAAAATTGAACTTATGTATCCTTATGCACTTACAAAATGGCTAGGAGAGGAGCTAATAATGCATTGGCATAAAGTCTATAAAATGAAAGTAAATTCTTTGAGATTGTTTAATGTTTATGGACCTAGATCAAGGTCAAATAGTAATTACGGGGCTCTCTTCGGGGTATTTTTGGCACAAAAAATAGCTAATAAGCCTTTTACAATTGTCGGCAATGGAAAACAAACGCGAGATTTTACATTTGTAACTGATGTTGTTGAGGCCATGTACAAAGCAGCTCAATCTAATATTTCTGGGCAGATTTTTAATGTGGGTAGTGAAAGAGAAGTTTCAGTAAATCATATTGCTAAATTATTAGGGGGTAAAAAAATTAAAATACCTAAAAGGCCTGGCGAGCCAGATAGATCATTGGCAGATATAAGGAAAATTAAAAAATATTTAAAATGGTCTCCAAAAGTTTCTATAGAACAAGGCATTAACATACTATTAGAAAATTCAGCTTTTTGGAAAAATGCGCCTGTGTGGACACCTAAAAAAATTAATAAGGCAACCAAAGTTTGGTTTAAGTTTTTAAAAAAGTAATAATAATGAATAAAAAAATTTTTTTTTTAATAAACTATTATAATAATTTTAAGAAATTGTTATCACCAAGTTTAGCCGATATAAACAAGATGCTACAAGTCCAAGAAATATTAAAAATAGTAAAAAAAAAAAATAAAAAAATTTTAATTTTTGGTAATGGTGGAAGTGCGTCTATAGCAAGTCATGTAAGTGTAGATTTGATCAAAAATGTTAAAATAAAATGTATAAATTTCAATGAGGCAAATCTATTAACATGTTTTTCAAATGATTTTGGTTATGAAAACTGGATGAAAAAAGCTGTGGAATATTATGGTGATAAAGAGGATGTGTTGATTGCGATATCTTCAAGTGGACAATCACAGAACGTCAACAAAGCTGTAGTAGCCGCAAAAAACAAGAAATTTTCAAAGATTATTACATTTTCTGGCTTTAAGAGAGACAATCCATTACGTAAAAAGGGAGATATTAATTTTTGGGTAAATAGCAAAATTTATAATTATGTTGAAAACATACATCAAATAATGTTGTTATCAATAATCGACGCACTCACTTCCGATTTAAAAAATAAACAAAAAAATTAATAAGTAATTTATGAGTAAAAAAATTATCAAATTTTCAAATATTAAAAAATTATCAATATCATTAAAAAAAAAAGGAAAAAGAATTATTTTATGTCATGGTGTTTTTGATTTGTTACATCTGGGACATCTTAAACATTTTAATGAGGCAAAAAAATTTGGTGATATTTTATTTATTAGTATTACAGAGGATAAATTCATTAAAAAAGGTTTTAACAGGCCATTTTTTAAAACAAATCAACGTCTTGAGGCTTTATGCTCGATTAGTTCTGTCGATTACGTCTTTGTAAGTAACTCACCAGATGCCATTAAATCTATCAAAGAGTTAAAACCAAGCATTTATTGTAAAGGACAAGACTATAAAGTGCGCAATGCAGATATAACTCTCAAAATAAAAAAAGAAGAAATTGAATGTAAAAAAAATGGTGGTCAAATAAAGTTTACTAAAAGTGAAATGTTTAGCTCAAGTAAATTACTGAATAGTGTTGATGAAAAAAATGAAAAACTACAGAAATATTTAATTGACTTAAGGTCAAAAAATATTCAAAAAAAAATAATTAATACAATAGATGATTTAAAAAAAAAAGAAATTATATTAATTGGTGAAACAATAATTGATAAATATAATTTTTGTGAAACATTGGGTAAATCAGGAAAAGAACCTCACTTAGTTTTAAAAAATTTAAACGAAGAATATTACCTGGGTGGTGTTCTCGCAATTGCAAAAAACCTTTCTCATTTATGTAAGTCTGTTAAAATAATTTCTGTTTTAGGTGAAAAAAAAGAATATCTTAATTTTATTAAAAAAAGATTACCAAAAAATGTAAAATTAGATCTAATTTATAAAAAGAACTCATCTACAATTTGTAAGACAAGATTTATTGACAAAATAAATGAATATAAAGTTTTAGGTGTATATGATCTTGATGATGAAAATTTAAGTGCAAAAGAAGAAAAAAATTTAACTAAAAAAATAAATAATAGCATTAACAAAAATAAAACAGTTATTGTTTCAGATTTTGGTCATGGAATGATTTCTCAAAAAAATGCAAGTTTAATTTGTAAAAAATCAAATTTTTTATCATTAAATACTCAAATGAATTCTTCTAACAAGGGTTATCATTCGGTCAGTAAGTACAAAGGGTATAATTTTTTAATAATTAATGAGAATGAATTGAGGTATGAGCTTAGAGATAGAACCTCAAGTTTAAAGACATTATCAAGTTTAATTTCCAAAAAAAATAATATTGAAAAAGTAGTTATAACAAAAGGAAAAAATGGCTCTATACTGTATGATAGGAAGAATAAAAATTTTATAGAATGTCCCGCATTAATTAATAAGGTTATTGATAAAGTTGGTGCTGGAGATTTTATGTTAGCAATAATGTCTCTTTTAATAGATTCAAAATTAGATGATAAAGCATCGTTGTTTGTTGGCAATATAGTTGGTGCGATGTCAGTAAGTAACATGGCTAATAGCCAGTTTATTGATAAAATAGAGTTGAAAAAAAAAATTATTTACACTTTAAAATGAAAAAAATTTTTATCACTGGTGGAGCAGGCTATGTTGGATCAAGACTTGTACCTAAATTATTAGAATTGAATTATGAAGTTACAGTTCTTGATTTAATGATTTATGGAGAAGGTGTATTAGATGACCATAAAAAATTAAAAAAAATAAAAGGTGACATTAGAGATGGAAACTTACTAGAAAAAATTATTCCTGGTCACGACGCTGTAATTCATCTAGCATGTATTTCTAACGACCCTAGTTATGAATTAAATCCTACTTTGGGCAAATCAATAAATTTTGAAGCATTTGAACCCTTAGTAAAAGTTAGTATACAGAGTAATATAAATCAATTTATATACGCTTCATCTTCATCAGTATATGGTGTGAAAAAAGAGAAGAACGTCACAGAGGATATGAGACTTGAACCACTAACAGATTATTCTAGGTTTAAAGGTGAATGTGAGAGGATTTTAAACAGCTATAAATCAGATAATTTTATAACAACAACAATTAGACCATCTACTGTTTGTGGTTATGCAAAAAGACAAAGACTTGACCTAGTTGTTAATATACTTACAAACCATGCTTATCACAATCGAGAGATCAAGGTATTTGGAGGAGATCAACTCAGACCCAATATTCACATAGAAGACATGGTAGATTCTTATTTAGCAGTATTGGATGCTCCCATAAAAAAAATAAACGGACAAATTTTTAATGTAGGATTTAAAAATCAGTCAGTAAATGAATTAGCAATTGACGTAAAAGAAGTTATGGGTTCAGATATAAAAATATTAAATACAAAGTCAGATGATAATAGATCTTATCATGTAAGCTCAGAAAAAATCAAAGAAATTTTAGATTTTAAGACGAGATACTCTGTAAAGGATGCAGTAACAGATTTAAAGAATGCTTTTGAAAATAAAACGTTGATAAATACCTTTAATAATGAATATTTTTTCAATATTAAACGAATGAACAATATTAATTTAAAATAATAAATTGAAAGTTAAATACTCTTATCTAGGTAGACAATTTGCAAATTGTGATGACCTATGGAGAAATTTAAAATCATTTGTTAAGACTGGTGATTTTACTCTTGGAAAACAACTGTTAAAATTTGAAAAAAATTTTGCAAAACTCATTGGAACACAATATGCTATTGGTGTTAACTCAGGTACAGATGCAATAAAATTATCTTTAAAAGTTTTAAATATTAAAAGTGGAGATGAGGTAATTACTGCTGCTAATACATTTGTGGCAACTGTAGGCGCAATAACTGAAATTGGTGCTAAACCAGTTTTTGTTGATTGTGATGACACTTTTTGTATGAATATAGACTTACTTGAAAAAAAGATTACTAAAAAAACTAAAGCTATAGTTCCTGTTCATTTTACTGGTTATATGACTAATATGCCAAAATTATTAAAGTTATCTAAAAAATACAAAATACCAATTGTGGAAGACGCGTGCCAATCTATACTTGGTGCTATAAATAAAAAAAATGCTGGAACATGGGGAGAATTTGGTGCCTTTTCTTTGCATCCATTAAAAAATATCAATGTTTGGTCGGATGGAGGTATTATTACAACTAACAATAAGAAATATTATGAAAAGTTATTATTATTGAGAAATCATGGACTAATAGATAGAGATACAGTTAAAATTTGTGGTTACAACTCAAGATTAGATACTTTTCAAGCAGTAGTTGGAAATTGGTTGCTGCCAAAGGCTAAGTCAATAGCCAATCAAAGAATAAAAAATGCTAAATATTATGATAAAAAACTTGGTAATTTAGATGAGATAACAATTCCACCCAGACCTAAAAACTTTAAGATAGTTTTTCATTTATATATTGTTTTTGCAAAAAAAAGAGACCAATTATTAAAATATTGCCTAAAAAAAGGAATAGAAGCTAAAGTTCATTATCCATTACCAATGTATATTCAAGAGTCACTTAAATTTTTAAAACATAAAAAAGGTGATTTTCCAGTTACCGATATGCACACTAAGAAAATTATTACTTTTCCTTGCGATCAACATATAAAAAAAAATGAAATGAATTATATAATAAAAACTGTAAATAATTTTTATAAAAAAAGTAAATGAAAATAAGCTATGTTAACTTACCTCAACAATACAAGGTTGAACGTAAAAAGCTTTTATCTGTAATAGATAAAACACTTGCCACGGGACAATATGTGGGCGGTGATCAAGTTAAAAAATTTGAAGAACAAATTTCTAAATTACTAAAAGTTAAACATTGTGTAGCCTTAAATAGTGGTACCGATGCACTAACTTTAGGGCTTCATGCAATCGGTGTTAGAAAGAATGATGAGGTAATTACAACACCCAATTCTTTCATTGCCTCTACAGCGGTAATTGTTCATCTTGGTGCAAAACCAGTTTTTGTTGATGTTAAAAATGATCAATGCATCAATCCAAGTCTAATTGAAAAAGCAATTACAAAAAAAACAAAAGCTATAATGGTTGTACATTTAACAGGTAGAGTTTGCGAAATGGATAAAATTTTAAAAATTTCTAGAAAATACAAGATACCAATTATAGAAGATGCTGCACAGGCAATAGGATCAAAATATAAAGGTAAAATGGCAGGATCCATTGGTGAGGTTGCTTGCTTTTCAGCACACCCATTAAAAAATTTAAATGCTTTGGGAGATTCTGGATACTTAACAACAAATTCGAAAAAAATAGCAAATTTTTTAAAAGATGTACGAAATCATGGAATGACAAAGAGAAACAAAGTTAAAAACTTTGGTTATGTTTCAAGAATGGATAATCTTCAAGCTGCTATTCTAAATTTTAGATTAAAAAATCTTGCTAAAATAAATAATAAAAGAAGAATAAATGCAAAATTTTATATGAATAATTTAAATAAGAAATTTATTTTTATGCCAAAAGAAGACTCAAATGAGTTTAATACCTACCATACTTTTGTAGTACAGGTTGCTAATAGAGATAAATTAAAAAAATATTTAGAAAAAAAAGGGATAGAAACATCAATACACTATCCAATACCAATTCATTTGCAACCAGCAGCTAAAAAATTAGGGTATAAATTAGGAGATTTTAAGGTTACAGAAACACAATCAAAAAAAATACTAACACTACCTGTAAATCAATTTTTAAAAAAAAATGAATTAAAAAAAATATGTAAAGAGATTAATAATTTTTATGAAAATTAATATTGCAAAAAAAATTAAACTTTTTAGCAAAATGTTAAGAATAAGAAGAATTGAAGAAAAAATATCCTCCACTTATCACGAACAAGCGATGAGATGTCCCATTCATTTATCAATAGGCCAAGAAGCTATAGCAGTAGGTGTTTGTGAAAATTTAAAAAACAACGATAAAATTGTAACTGCACATAGATCTCATGCCCATTTCTTAGCTAAAGGTGGATCTTTAAAAGCGATGGTAGCAGAACTGCACGGAAAAGAAACTGGTTGCGCAAAGGGACTAGGTGGATCAATGCATTTGATAGATTTGAAATCAGGTGTTTACGCGGCAGTACCTATTGTTGGAAGCACAATTCCAATAGGCACCGGTATAGCCTGGGCAAATAAATTAAAAAAAAATAAAGATATAGTAGTAGCTTTTTTTGGAGATGGGGCCACTGAAGAAGGTGTTTTTTTTGAAAGTTTAGATTTTGCTGCTCTCCACAATTTACCAATTTTATTTATATGCGAAAATAATGAATATTCTGTTTATTCCCACATTACAAAAAGACAATCAAAAAAAAGAGATATTACAAAAATTGCCAAATCGATGGGTGTTAATTCATTAAAGATGGATGGAAACTTAATAGAAAAAGTTTTTCTTAACACAAAAAAAATTATTAATAACATTAGAAATTCACCAAGTCCATTTTTAATAGAATTAAAAACTTATAGAAATCTTGAACATTGTGGACCAAACAACGATGATGACTTAGGATATAGAAAAAAAAAATACTTAAATTTTTGGAAAAAAAAATGCCCAATAAAAAATTATATAAGCTTTCTTAAAAACAAAAAATATTTATCAAATATAAATGAGATAAATATAGAAAAAAAAATTGAAAAAGAAATCACCAAAGCGTTCAAATTTGCTAAAGAAAGTAAGTTCCCAAAAAAAGAATTATTAAATAAATTTATTTATGCCAAATAGAAATAAAGATATGTTTTTTTTTGAAGCCATTAATGAAGCCCTAGTTCTGTCTATGAAAAAAAATAGAAATGTCTTATTGATTGGCTTAGGGGTAGATGATCCAAAGGGAATTTTTGGAACAACAAAAAAGATAAATAAAATATTTAAAAAAGATAGGGTATTTGATTTTCCAACAGCTGAAAATGCAATGACTGGAATAGCAATTGGATCCTCTATAATGGGTATGAGGCCAGTAATCACACATCAAAGAGTTGAATTTTCACTCTTGTCCATGGAACAAATTATCAATCAAGCAGCAAAATGGTTCTTTATGAATGCAGGTCAAAAAAGTGTTCCCCTAGTAATTAGACTAATTATAGGTAGAGGTTGGGGCCAAGGACCTCAGCACTCTCAAAGTTTAGAGTCTATATTTGCACATATTCCCGGACTAAAAATTGTTTGTCCTTCCACACCCATAAATGCAAAAGGATTATTAATATCAAGCATAGAAGATAATAATCCTGTTATATTTTTTGAACACAGATGGCTTCACGTAATGAAAGGAAATGTTCCTAAAAATTATTATAAGTTACCCATTGGAAAAGCAGCTGTTTTAAAAAGAGGTAAAGATATAACAATTATTTCTAGCTCATATATGGTGATTGAGTGTTTAAGAAGCTCGAAAATTCTTGAAAACTACTCAATCAATGCCGAAATAGTAGATCTTCAATCACTAAGACCTTTAGATATTAATACAATAATGAAGTCTGTAAAAAAAACTAAAAAAGTATTGGTGGTAGATAATGGCATTATGAGTTTTGGGATTAGTGCAGAAATAATTGCAAAAATTTATGAAAATCTAAAAACAAATGAACAAAAAAAAATTACCCTTAAAAGAATTGGTTTGTTGGATGCACCCATTCCAAGCTCAAGAGAATTGGCAAAATATAGTTACCCTAACTATTTAACAATTTGTAAAACAATAGGTAAACTGTTGAATAAAAATTTAAAAAATTTAAATAAATATAATACAAAAACATCTAGTGATCAGCCAAATAGTAAATTTATGGGGCCTTTTTAATACAATGAAAACAAAAATTTTGATAATAGGTTCTAAGGGCGCAGTGGGTCAACAACTAGTAAGAACACTAATAAAAAATGATAATAAAAATTTCAAGAGCATAAGTAGAAAAGATTTTGATTTTAAAAATTTTGATAAGATAAAAAAATTAGTCAAAAATTATAAGCCAACGCATATTGTTAATTGTGTTGCACTAACTGGATTGGAGCAGTGTGAGAAAAATTTTAATGAAGCACTTGAAATAAATACTTACTTACCTTTTAAATTATCTAAATTAATTAAAGGAAAAAAAATAAAACTTATACATTTTTCAACTGATGCTGTTTTTTTAGGGAAAATTAAAAAAAAAATTTACAATGAAAATGATTTACCAAGCCCCTCTACAATTTATGGAAAAACAAAATTTTTAGCAGAAGAATTGATTAAATTTAATAAAAATGTTTTAATTATTAGACTACCTACCTTGTTTGGTCCTTCAAATAAAAATCAAATTATTGACAAATTAATTAACAACCTTTTAAATAATAAAAAAATTTTTGCGTCTATTGATATTTTTTCTACTCCAGTGTTTACTCCATATTTATGTAACTTTATATACGATGAAGTAATTCTTAAAAAAAAATTTTTAAATAGACGAATAATTCATTTTACATCTAATCAATATATGTCGATTTATGATTTAATTAAGAAAATATCTGCAAAACTAAAAATAGACAATAAAATTAATAGAGTAAAAGATAGTTATTTTAAAAGTAAAATAGTTAAGCCAAAAAATTTAGGCTTGAAAAGTCTATATAAACATAATATGCATCCAAATAATTTCAGTATAAATGAATTATTAATTAATAGATCTAAATAAAATGAGCAAAGAAGAAAAAATTTTTAAAGAAAATGGTGTTATACTTTTAAAGAATGTTTGGTCAAGCGACTTAATGGAAGAAATTAAAAAAGAGTATGAAACTTTAGACAAAAGCTTGGTTAGAACTGAAATATTAAAAGATGAACCAATAATTGTTTTTTGGAAACATGTTGTGGGTGAAAAAAAAAGAATTTGTACTTTTAGAGAATTTCCGACTTTATGGGAATTTATCAAAAATACGCTTACTCCAAAAATAAGAGAATTATTGCCCAATACAACTAAAAAGTTACAGCTTCTTGAAACTATAATTTTTAACAAGCCATATGAATTAAGTAATACTCTTCATTGGCATCAAGATGTAGCTTATTTTCCACTTAAACCAAATAATCAAATTGCTATATGGATACCACTAGAAGCAGTCGACCAAGAGTCTGGAGCCTTAAATTATGCAATTGGATCCCATAAAGAGGGAATAAAAGGGTCAACAGATCTTCACACTAGAAAACCTTTTGATAATGAAAATAGAGATTTAATTCCAAAAGACCCAGAAAAAGAGGGTTACAAAGTGCAATGTATGGAGATGTCTCCAGCTGATATGGTTTGTCATAATGGATATACATGGCATTATTCAGGTCCAAATAAAAAAAAAGGATTTGAAAGAAGAGGTTTATCGGTAAGATTTATAATAGAAGATTCAAAATTTGATCCAAGACCCGGTCAAGGTGCGGCTTTTACAAAACAAGTTTCTTTAAAGGCAGGTGATCTATTTGAAGGAAAGCCCTTTCCTGTTTTTTAAAAATAAAGAATTTCTAATATCTAAAAAGTAAAATATGAAAAAAAACTTTTCAAAATCAATAACGCCTCAAACTGGTAATAATTGGATAAAAAAATTAGAAAAAGAAAGAATCGACATTATATTTCAATTACTCAAAAAAGATGTATTATATAAAGATTTTGAAGTCACCAAAGCTCCAGATAATGGGCAGGTAGTATTAAAAATTGAAAGAATAATTCCAGCAAATGAAAGAGGTTTATTTCTTTTAGAGCTTGAGGAAAAGTTGAAATCAGCAGTTGATCAAGGTATCACTATTTGGTGTGAGCCTGTTGGTGATAAAAGTAAACTTAGAAATTTAAGAGGAGTTGAGATTAAAACCTGAATTTAATAAGATGAATAAAAAAAATAATTCTGTTGATACAAAAGAAGGAGAGTTGATTTTAGATTCACATAAATTATCATACCATTATGATAGAGTAGAGGCCTGGGAAAATGGGGAAAAAATTGCACCAGTTTGTGTTGATATGGCTTTGACGAGAGCTTGTGGGGCAATGTGTTCTTTTTGTTATGCCATGGTTCAAGAACCACAAGAAAGATCTATAATAAAAACTAAGGAAGCGCTTGAATTATTAGATGATTTTGCAGAGGTAGGAGTTAAGGCTGTTTCACTTATTTCTGATGGAGAAAGCACGCTATCAAAAGCTTACGTTCCTTTTATACAGCATGCAGCTAAAGTAGGAATTGATGTTGGAAATGCAACTAATGGCTGGGAATGGGAGCCTGAAAAAATAGATCAAATTTTACCATATTTAACATGGGTTAGATTTACTGTGGCAGCAGGCAAACCAGAGGCATATTCAAAAATTATGTTTAAAAGCGCTGAACATACTCCAGTTTTTGATCGCGCAATGAAGCATATAAAATACGCTGTAGAACTTAAAAAAAAATTGAATCTTAAAGTTACACTTGGAATACAAATGGTTTTATTGCCTGAATTCAAAGATGAGATTATACCTTTTTCAAAACTTGCAGTAGATTTGGGAGTTGACTACGGTGTAATCAAACATTGTTCTGATGATGAATTTGGAACATTAGGAGTTGATTACTCAAAATATGAAGATATGTACTCCTTATTGACCGAGGCAGAAAATATGAGTAATGAAAAAACCAAGGTTATTGTAAAATGGAGTAAAATTAAAGACAAAGGCCTTCCATCTTATAATAGGTTTTATGGACCCCAATTTCTATTACAAATTAGTGGAAGCGGGCTAGTTGCTCCGTCAGGAATGTTTTTTAATGCAAGATACTCAAAACTTCATATGGGTAATTTTGCTGATGAAAGATTTATAGATATTTTTAAATCTGATAGGTATTGGAAAATTATGGATTATTTAGCCTCACCAAATTTTGACGCACAAACCATGATGGGCACGCTTCCAATTCAACACTACGTAAGTGAAGCTCTAGATAGTCACTTAAAAGGTTTGGTCAAAATATCCCGACAATCTGGACCAGATCCATTGCACGTCAATTTTTTATAAAGCAATTTA
>MDTF01008732.1_pt1 | contig 13115 bp, 15 predicted proteins | sample 811191 | NCBI WGS metagenome assembly MDTF01 (sample SAMN05326649, study PRJNA326480) | marine metagenome | isolation source: seawater | place: Southern Ocean | collected 2011
AAATATCTGGAACAATCAAAAACTTTACAACAATTTTATACATGTTAATGCTTTAAATGAATTAATATATTTTTTCTTAAAAAGACATTTAAATTCAAAAAACTATAATTAAATACAAAGTGTGTAAATCTATGGACTTAAAAGACACTATACTTGATTTAAAAAATAAAATTAAAAGTAAATTTAAAATAAATATAGTTAAATTTAATGATAAAATATTAAAAACATATAAATTTCAAAAAGTTCCAGATACAATTTTTTTTCCACAAAAAAGTTTTATTATTATTTTTTGAAAGAGACTGAAGTTGTTAATGAGAAAAAGTACTGCTGATATTATGATGATAAAAAAAATTTTAAAATAAAGAGTATAATAAACTGAGATAATTTAATTAAATTAATATAAATAAATGTTTATGCTTTATGTAAATCTAAAAAAAAAACTAAATAGAAGACTTAAGTTTAGAAAACTTCAAAAAAATAATATGGAGACATGCCCACTTTATAAATCATTAATCAATAACAAAATTAACATTTTTGACATTGGTGCAGGCCAAAGAATGCTCCCTGAAATAATTAATTTTAATGGTATTTCAAAAGTTTTTTTAGTAGATCCAAACGACAATATTCAATATTGTTATGATCAACTTTCTAGATATTTTTCAGATAGAAAAAATATTTTTAAGTATAAATGCGGAATTTCAGACAAGACCAAAAAGCTTAAATACTTTAAAAGTCATAAATCAACAATCTCCACATTTGCGTTTAATGATAAAAAGTTAAAAGTGGACTCTAGATATTACAATAATAAAAATGCTTACATGCAAGTATATAATTTTTCAGATTTTTTAAAAAAATTTAAACTCCCTAAACCAGATATAATTAAAATTGATGTCGAAGGACTAGAAGGCCAAGTGTTAAGTTCTGTTTTAAAAACTTCAAATCCACTAATAGTACAGATTGAAACAAATATGAATAATTCAATGTTTCATGAAAGTTTTTCTAAAATAAATAATTTGTTTCTTAATAAAAATTATTTTTTATATACATTATTTCCTAGTTATGGAGACTCTGATTTAACAAAAACTCTTGATATAAATTTAAAGGATATCGAACTTAATTTTATTAAAAATCACATTGTTCAAAGTGAGTGTTATTATATTAAAAGAAAAAAATATTACACAGTTAAAGATCTTGTATGCCTTAGTGCCTATGGTTTTCACGAATATTTTAAAAAAATATTAAACACTTCAAAAAATAAATTAACTAGAAATGAAAAAAAAATATTTAAGAAATTAGAAATCATTAATAATTAATAATTAATAAGATTAGTTTGACTGAAAACTTTTAAAGGTTTAATTAAAAATATATTTAGATACACTAAATCGGTATGTAATAAAGAAATTGTTGGAACTTTTGTGCAAATTAACATTTAAATAACTTACTTTATGATGATATTAAATAATTTACTGTTAGATAATCCTAGTAAAAAATTTATCAAACATAATAAAAAATACTTTAAAAAAAAATTTGTTAATACTAAAAAAAAAATATTAATAGAGTTTAATAATTGGCCAACATTTCATATATCAAATAGTTACTTAATTTCTGCGATTAACAATAAAAATAATTATGAAGTTATAGCCTATGAGAATTATAATCTTTTTTCATATCTAAAAAAACCATGGCTTCAAAAAATAAAATGGTACGTTGGTTCATTCATGAAACTTAAAACATTTAAAATCTATGAAAGTTTTGGAATAAATAAATATATTCAACCTAAAATTAGTTCAAAAATTAAAGAAATATCAAACAAAACTACTGAAAAAATTTTAAAAAAAGTAAAAACAAAACAAGATGTTATTAATTTAAAAGTAGAATCAATTTGGATTGGAGATTTAATCTATGACACTTATTTAAAAAGATATAATACTTATACGGTTAATATACATGAACAAAAATTTATAAATTTCTTAGATTCATTTATTTGTATTTTCTATTTTTGGCTTTTCTATTTTAAAGAAAATAAAATACATTCTGTTCTCACTGGTCATGGTGTTTATATCTCAGCTATACTACTAAGAATTGCATCTTTTAAAAAAATAAATAGCTACGTTGCCAATGAACAAAAAATATATAGGTTTAATAATTTTCTACAAAAACAAAAAATAGCTTCAACTGGTAATTTTTATGAAAGCAGATCTTTTAAAAAGATTTTTAATGAATCAAGCAAATTAAAACAAAAGAAAATTATCTCATCTGGAAAAAAAATAACAAATTCTTTTTTTAAAAGTAATAAATATAATTATTATACAAAAAGCTATAATTCAAAAAAAATTAAAAAATCTTTAATAAGCAACAATAAAATCAAAGTGGCAATTTTATTGCATGCATTTAGTGATAGTCCAAATGTTTATGGTGGTAACTTATTTCCTGATTTTTTTGAATGGGTAAAATTTTTAAACGATAAAATCATACCAAACACTGATTACGAATGGTACATTAAACCCCACCCTAACTTTGAACGAGACCAAAATGTATTTATAAATAAATTTAGTAATTTACGTAAATTAAAGATTATTCCAAAACATTACAACCTTTACCATCTTGATAAATTAAAAATTTCTTTTGCTTTAACTATGTTTGGTGCATTGAATAAAGAATATCCTCTAAAAAATATAAGAGTTATTAATGCATGTATTAATAATCCCTACACAAGTTTTAAGTTAAGTTTAACACCTGTTAATGTAACAAAGTACCAAGAGATATTATTAAATCTAAATAAAAACTTTTACAAAATTGATAAAAGAGAAATTTATATTTATAATTATATGGATAATATTTTTTTTGATAGAAGCTATTTATTTAATAATTTTGATAGTTTTATTAATAAAATTGGTGGCAGACCTAAATTATATGAAACAAAATTATATTCTTTGTGGATAAAACAATTTACAATTAAAAATCATAAGATAACAATTAACAAAATTTTAAATTTTATAAAATCAAAAGATTATTTAATTTCCCTGAAACATTAATATCAAAATATATAATTTTGATATTCTTTATTTATAGTTTGCAATAGTTCTTTGGGTTTTAGGAATTTATTGTCATTTGATCTAAAAGATTCTTTATTAAAAGCTTTAGTTGTAAATTTATTTTTCTTTTTAAGATATTCACTAAATCCATTTGTACTAATAATATATTTTTCATCAACCTCAATGCAATTTCTAGACTCTTCATTTGAAATCATTTCTTCATGGATCTTTTCTCCCTTTCTTATTCCAATAATCTTAATTTTTGGGTTTTTCGAAAACGCATTTACAAGATCTAATATTTTATAGCTTGGAATTTTTGGTATAATTATTTCTCCTCCAATAGACTTTACTATAGCCCACATAACCAAATCTATTGCCTGGTTCATTGAAATAGTAAATCGTGTCATCTTGGTGTCTGTAATTTGATACTCGTTATTTTTTATACTTTGAAATAAAGGAATTACTGAACCACGACTCAACATAACATTCCCATATCTAATAACAGAAAAGATTGTTTGCTTACTTCCAAACATTGTATTTGCTGAGCAAAATAATTTGTCTGAACATAATTTTGTAGCACCATAAAGGTTTATTGGTGAAGATGCCTTATCTGTTGATAGCGCAATTATCTTTTTTACTTTTGAATAAAAACTAGCTTCGATAATATTTTGAGCCCCCATAATATTCGTTTTTATAAATTCAAAAGGATTGTACTCTCCGGTATCAACTTGTTTTAATGCTGCAGCGTGCACCACATAGTCAATTTTATCTAATGCCATTTTTAATCTTTCGATATCTCTTATATCTCCAATAAAAAACCTAAGTTTGGGATTGTTTTTAAAAAAATTTTTCATTTCATACTGTTTAAGTTCATCTCTGCTGAAAATAACAATTTTATTGAATAAATTTTTCTTTAATAAATAATTTACAAAGTTTTTTCCAAAACTTCCTGTTCCACCTGTTATTAATATATTTTTTTTGTTCATTAATTAATCTTAGAAATTAAATATTAACTTTATCGTCAATTTTTTTTTGATATTTTAAATAAAAACATTATATATTTATTATATATTTTTTCTAAAATAAAGAAGTAATATTTAACTTAATCATACCATGCTAGTTACATCACATTATTTTAAAAAGTTAATTAATTCCGCTAATAAAATTTTTTTAAGCTTATAACCTTGTATGGAGTTAAATTGAGAGAATTTTTTTTATACTGTGAATGACTTTAAATATTTGTTTTTTTTTTAATGAAGGATATATTGGTAATGATACCTCTTTATTGTAAAAATCTTCAGAAACTGGAAAATCTCCTTTTCTGAAATTAAATTTTTTTCTATAATACTTGTGATAATGAATTGGAAGATAATGTACTTGCATGAAAATTCCTATTTTCTGCATTTTTAAAAAAAAATCTTTTTTGCTTATTTTTAATTTCTTAAAATCTATCAATAAGGGGTATAAATGGTATGAATGAGAACAATTTTCCCTTGATTTTGGAATTTTGAGTTCTTTTATATTTTTAAATTCACTGTCATAAATTTTTGCTAAACTTCTTCTATCTGAAATAAACTTATCTAATTTTTTTAATTGGTTTATTCCTAATGCAGACTGAATGTCTGTTAGCCGGTAATTATAGCCAAGTTCATCAATTGTGTAATACCAAGGTCCGTATTTTTTTTGTAATTGAAGGCTTCTATTTATTCCATGACTCCGTAGCTTAGAAACTCTCTCATAAAATTTTTTATTATTTGTTAAAATAGATCCACCCTCTGCAGTTGTAATTGCTTTAACAGGGTGATAACTTTGTGTTACAATGTCTGCATATTGACATGCATAATTGGTTTTTCCTTTATATCTAGTTCCTATTGCGTGACAATTATCATTAATAAGTTTAATTTTATATTTTTTTGCAAGATAACTTAGTGATTCCCAATCACAAATGTTTCCAGCATAATCTATTCCAATTGCTGCTTTTATTTTTTTATCTTTTTTAAGCTTGTGTTCCAGTTTGTTCAAATCAATGGTATATGAGTTAATATCAATATCCACAAACTCTGGTATTAAATTGTTCATTATTATTGAGTTAGAAGTCGCCACAAAAGTCATTGGTGTAGTGATTATTTTTGAATTTTTACCTAGAGATAATGACATTACCGCTAAATGAAGTGCTGCTGTTCCGCTTGAAACTACCGAGCAGTATTTAGAGCCAAATTTTTTTTTGAGATTGTTTTCAAAATTTATAACCTCAGGACCTTGTGTTAAGTATTCACTGCCCAAAACTTTGGTGGCTCTTTTTATGTCCTCTCTGTTTATAGTCTGACTTCCGTATTTTATTTTCATAATTAATTTAAATTTTAAGTAAAAGCTTTTTATTATATATATTTTTATTTATTTTTATTTTTTTATAAGTTTTATTATCTAGGCTTTCATTCTCTTTTTTATGATTAAAAATGTTATATTTATTTTTTTTCATAATTTTAATAATCTTGGATAAATTAATTTTTGAAATTTTGTTTAACTCAATTAATTTTTTTATATTAGTATAATCTTCCAATGTATCAATTGATATTTTATACTTACTGCTTCTTAAAGACTTTGGAATAACAATCTTTAATGTGTTAAATTTATTTATATTTTTTCTTATATAAAAAGAACCAACATGCTCCTTATCTCTTACCTGTGAACTATTCTTAATTGCTTTTTTCAATAAGTCTGATGAAAAAATATCATAACCAGTTAATAAGGTGGTTTTATGACTAAAAAATGTACAATCTGTATTAAATTTTTTCATATTCTTTATATAAAAATTTAAGATTTTTAAGTCTATTATGGGGCTATCTGCTGTTACTCTTATTATAAATTTTGGTTTGTAAATTTTAATTATATCAACAAATCTTTTTAGGACATTTTTTAAGCTACCTTTGTAATAATTCATTTTTTTTTTCTTACAAAAATTTACTAATCTTTCATCAGTTTTATCAGTAGATGTTGCTACAATTACCTTATCAATTAATTTCAATTTATTAAGATTTTGATAGATATGTTCCAATATTGCTTTATTATTAATCTTAAGTAAAACCTTTCCGGGTAATCTGGAAGAGCTCATCCTTGCCTGTATAATTGCAATAACTTGCATTTTAAACGAGGTTATTTTTAATTAAAGACATTGTTAATCGAGTGCCTGGCTTTAAGTTCCTACTGGATTTTGTACCAATAATTTTTTTTAAGAATTTAGGGTGTAATCCAAATGAAGGTCTAACTGATTTTATATTTTCTGAAGTAAATTTTTCTCCTTTTTTGATATTTTTGCAAACATACAAAGATCTTCTCATGCTCATGCTTTTTTTTGCCGATTTTAAAACATCTAAATTTTCTTCACCTAAGCAAGCTTGGGTATCATCAAGTTCTTTTTTAAATTTTTGCAATTCTGAAAGATTCATTGAAAAATGCTCATCTATAGATTTCTTGTCTCCATCAACTTTAAAATGTTTTTCCACTATCGTAGCACCAAGACTCACTGCAGCCTTTGCGGCTATGTCACCTATTGTGTGATCTGAAAATCCTACAACACATTTATATTTTTTTTTAAGTAGATTAATTCCTTTTAAATTTAATTGATTAATGGGTGTTGGATATGCTGATACACATTTTAATATTGCATATTTATTATGTTTTTTTTTTATTATCTTTATTGCTAAATCAATATCTTTAATTGTAGCAACACCAGTTGACAATAGAATTGGTTTATTCGTTGAAACAATTTTTTCTAATAAACCCACATCTGTTATTTCTGGAGAGGCAAGCTTATAAGCTGGGCATTTTAATTTTTCTAAAAAATCAATTGCCGTGTGATCAAATGGTGATGCAAACCAAGCTATTTTTTTCTTATTTAATATTTTTGTTAATGGCTTGATCCATTTCCAAGGAGTGTGTGCTTCTTTATATAAACTATAAAGATCTTTATATTTTTTCCATTTATTTTCTGATTTGACTAAAAAATCTTTTTTCTTAGTGTTTAGGGTAATTGTATCGGGTGTATATACTTGGAACTTAATAATATCTGCTCCAGATTCAATTGATGTGTTAATAAATTTCTTAGCACCACTTAGTGACCCTTGATGATTACCAGACATTTCAACTATTACAGATATTTTTTTATTATTAAATTTAACTATTTCTTCAAATAAAGAACTTTTCATGCCACATCTCCATAAATATAAACTTTTTAATAATTTTATTTAAATTATTTTACTTTAATGTAAAAAATTTCCTTTAATCTTTGATTTTCCAGAGTCAGTTAAATCTTTTCTAGTTTTGGTTAAAGAAAGTTTTCCTATTATTTTTTTATTCACTCGATCTATTGAGCAATTTTGTATTTTTTTTGAATTTTTTTCAATCAAAATTCTTACAGAAATTCTAGGTTTATTTCCTGCTATTGGTTTTGTTCCATGTAAAATACTACAATGCCAAAATGATAGAGTTCCTGCACCACTATTAATAACTATTGGCTTTGTAATAAGTGAATTATTAAAGTCATTTTTGAACAATAGTTTTTTTGTTTTAATCTTCGAAATATTATGTGGAAAAACACATGCACCTAATTTGTGCGATCCAGGCAGTAAAACAATGGGCGAGGTATCCTCATTAACTTTATCTAAATAAATATAGGCTGTAATAAAATCACTATCTCTATCGGGGAAATCAATTATATCTTGGTGATAATCAATTCCTCGAAAATAGGTAACATTTTGAAATTCTTCTTTAATGTAAGGACCTAAATTTGGAGCAAATTCTCCTTTGATTTTTTTTTCAACCCAATCAGGTATAAATACTGGAGGCATTCCACATACAAATTTATAATCAAGAACTCGCCAATAACTGCCAAGGGTTTTATTCATTAAATCTTTAAATTTTTTGTTTAAAAAAATAAACCTTGTATCTAAACTTGAAATTAAATTTCTACCTACTATTGGGTTTACATCTTTAAATTTTTTATTTTTCTTAAAAGTTTTTTCAGACTTAAAAATATTTTTAAAATCTATTTTTTTTAAGGCTAGGTTCAATAATTTTTTGCACTCTTTTTTGTCAAAAAAATTAGGAATTGATTCTATTCCATCATTTATAAATAGCAGTTTACTCATAAGAATTGCAAATCTTAAAATTCATTATTTTTTTTCTTTTACTTTTTTAAGTTGTCTTGCAAGACTCACTAATGTTTGGTCTTTGGAGATAATTTTAGATAAAATTGATAATGTTTTATTTGGGCTTGACTCATAGGAAAGCCTTAATAAGTCCATCCAATTTTTATTATTCTTAGATCTTATACTTTCTATCTTGCTAAATATATTTAAATCTTTTTTTTTCATATTTCTCTTAGTAAATTAATATTTTAGAAAAATCTATATATTTAATCTGCCCCACCATCGATTTTTATAATTGATCCATTGATAAAGCTTGATTTAATCAAAAGTTTAATTGCTAAAGTTATTTCATTGATTGTACCTAATTTTTTATTTGGTAATTTATTTATTATTTTTATTTTTTGTTTTTCATTCAATCTTTTATACATTCCAGCTTCAAAAGCTCCCAATTCAAAAACATTTGAAGTTATATTGTATTGACCATACTCCTTGCTAATAACTTTAGATAAACCATAAAGTCCAGTTTTTGAGGCTGAATAACCCGCGGTGCCTAAATCTCCTCTTTTTGCTCCCGTGGAAGAAAAAAAAATTATTCTTCCCCATTTAGAAAAAATCATTTTTTTAATTAAATATTTACATATCAAGAAATTTGAACCAAGATTAATATCAATCATTTTTTTCCAGTTACTAAATGATTGATTTATTAATAAACTATCAAATTTTACTGCTGCAGCTGAAATTAAGATTAATTGATCGTCGCTTCTAATATACTTATCTAATTTAGTTAATTGTTTTTCAACTGAAATGTCACATTGAAGAAATGTAACATTCTTGATGTTAATTTCTGGTTTATTATTTTTATAAATTCCAATTACTTGATCAATTTTTGAAACTTGCTTAGCTAATGGCAAACCAATGCCCCCTGATATTCCAGTCAAAATAATCATAATAAATTCGCTCTTTTATATTAGCTTAGATAATATTTTTTTTTTAGACATATTCCAATCATTTTTAAATAATGATGTTAAAATTACATCTTCATACTTATTTTTTACTTTAATGTGTTTTTTATAGATTCCTTCAATTTTAAAACCCAAAAAACTGTGGATTTTTAATATTCTTTTATTTGTGCATATTGTTTCACCCCAAATTTTTCTTATATTTTTTTTGTTAAATATTAGATCTACAAGCTTATATTCAACTAATAATGCTAAATATCTAAAAGAGCTATCTGCAATATAATACCCCCAAGTACAAGTTTTGTTTTTAGAATTTATCTCCTTTATAGAGGCTACCCCTATTTGATTTTTTTTGTAATAAATAACATAACTTTTTTGAATTTTATCTTTTTGTAAATTTTTATACCATCTTAAATGATTCTTATAAGAGATTTTTTTTTGATTAAGCATTTTGGATCTAATAAATATATTATTTCTCCAAATTAATATTTTTTTTAAATCTTTTGAAAAGATGTTTTTAAATTTTATATTTTTTTGTGAAAACAAAATTTATAAACCCAAATTAAATAATTTGCTCATTTTAGATTATTCCATTTAATAATACATGATCCCCAAGATAAACCTACTCCAAAACCTGATAAAACAAGTAAATCATTATTTTTTATTTTTTTTTCTTTATTCGCTTGCTTCAAGCTAAACGGAATTGTTGAGGAGACAGTATTTCCTAAAAATCTTAGGTTGTTATATAATTGGTCATTAGATATTTTTAATGAATCTTTTAAACTATTTAAAATCACTTTACTTCCTTGATGAAAGAAAAAAGTTTTTATATTCTTTTTTTTTATTTTTGAAATTGTTAAAAGTTTTTCAATATTTTTAGGAATATTTGCTATTGTAAACATAAAAATTTTAGCACCATTCATAAATAAATTTACTTTTTTGTCATTTTTAAATTCAGTTCTTGATGCGCCATTTTCGACTATTAAATCTTTATAACCACTTCCATCAGTTCCCATTAAAAAATTTCCTAAGCATTTTTTTTTAGATCTTGAAACTAAAGTTGCTGAAGCACCATCGCTAAAAATTGTTTTATTAGTTCGGTCTGAATCTTCTATATATTTTGTATAAGTATCAGCACATACAATTAAAATATTTTTGCTCATTTTGTTTTGAACTAATGAACATGCAACAAACAATGCATAAACAAACCCAGAGCAGCCTAAATTTATGTCTAGAGCTTTTACGTTATTATTTAGACCTAGCTTATACTGTAAAATGCAAGCACTTGATGGAAGAAAATACTCAGGTGATTGTGTTACGTATATCAGTGTATCTATTGTTTTTTTATCAATTTTTTTAAGTACTTTTTTTGATGCCTCAAAACCTAAATCTAAGGCTGTTTGATTTTTTTTTGTATACCAAATTTTTTCGATTCCTGTTTTATCTATTATTTTTTTAATGTCCCATGTAGGATTTTTTTTTTTTAAAGATGAAATTTTAAAACTATTTTTTGGAAGGGCTGTTTCGATGCATTTTATAGATAAATTATATTTCAATTTACTTAAGAAGTTTTTTTTTTTCTATAATCTGAATTATTTTTTTTACAGAATATGCTTCTGATAATTCTTGAATTTTTTGTGCTTTGCCTGATAGTTTTTTATCTAGAGCTATCAATATATTAAGGTGGCTCATAGAATCCCATTCTTCATAGTTATTAGAACTTACCTTTTCATTGATCATTTTTTCTGAAACACTTAATGATTTTGCAATAATTTTAAAAATTTCTTTTTTTGAAATAGATTTGCTCATTTATTTAATTGTAAGCTATATAAATTTTTGTTGTCCATGTTACTAAACCAAACTTTTCTTTGAAATTTATATAACCTTTTTTCTTAAGTTTTTCTAGTATTAAAACTTTTGACAGCATTTCTTTGGGTAACAACCATTCTTTATAACCAATTTTTTTAACATACTTAAATTGTTTTTTTGCAATATCCAAAACCTTATTTTCATAAGCAAAAGATAAAATCGGAAAACAAATTATACCTTTTTTATTCAAAAGTTTTTTTGACTCTTTTATGATTTGTACAGTAAGTTTTGTTCCATCCTTTCCAGATTTGCAGCTCACATTTTTGAACCATGGTGATATCTTGGCTACATCTTCTGAAATTCCAGAAACGTCATTGATAATAAAATCGAATTTATAATTTTTCCATGGTTTAAATAAACTACCCGTTTTAACAATAATATTTTTTTTATTAATTTTAGCATTTGATTTTATTATTTGTGCTGAGGATTTTCCAATATCAGAAGCAAATAAATTAAACTTGTCTTTAAATAAGTCTAATAATTTTAACCCGACGTATCCAGATCCTGCACCTAAGTCTAATACTTTGCCCTTAAGTTTTAGTTTTTTTTTGATAGATTCAATTAATAAATCACTAGTGCCAGTTGAGATAAATGTATTTTTTTTATGTTTAATTACAAGTTTTTTGATTATTGTCATATTTTGATTATATATTTATTTTTTACAGCCTATGTTTAGCTTATTGGTTGGTGTAACATCAAATCAATACTTACAGCAAAATAATAAGAAAAAAATTTTATTATTTTACTAATATTATAGAATATAAAGCAATTGAAGTATTTTTTTTAATCCTTCTAATCTAAATTGTCTCTTTTGTTCTGTTTTAAAGTAAAATTTATTCATATTAAAACTATACGATAAATTTAGATTTGAAAAAATCTTATTTGATAAATATCTTAAAAATAATAATATAAAAAAAATTTCAAGTAATGTATGTATTCTAACTTAAAAATTCTAAATGAAATCATTTCAAAAACTTAAAAATTGTAATTTTAATAATTTATGAAAAAACAAAAACATGAAGTTGAAAAAATAATAAAAGAATTATCTAGGAATGGATTTTGTGTTATAAATGATGTTTTGAGTATAAAAAAATGTAATTCAATCAAAGAAAACTTAGAAAAATTATTAAAAAAAACTCAAAAAAATAAATTTTTTTTTGATGAAGGATCAGAAAGAGGGCAGCTAATAATTAGAGACTTACCTTTAAGAGATCCAAAAAATTATCTTGATTTAATTGATAATAAATTAATCATAGATATCCTAGACAACATTTTTAAAGAAACATTTATTTTAGATGGTTGCGTTGCAAGTAAGTCCATCAATGTAAAAGAGAAATTTAAAAGTTTAGTTCATATAGATTCACACCTTGCTTCTAAAGACTTTAATAACACATCAGATATTGTTGTATGTTTTTGCTTTGATGAGTTTACAAAAGAAAATGGTGCTACAAAAGTTTGGCCTAAAAGTCACCTATCAGGGATTCGTATACAGAAAAGTAAAGAGTATGATAAAAAAATAAAAAATAATTTTAAATATGCAGAAGCAAAAAAAGGATCTGCAATAATTTTTTTAGGACACACATGGCATCAAATTGGAAAAAACAATAATTCACTCTCTAGATGGGGTTGTTTAAATCAATATAAACGCTGGTGGATTAAACCTTCAACGGATTTGACTAAATGCGGAGCAAAAATTTTTAAAATGTTAAACCAAAGACAAAAAGAACTTTTTGGATTTACATCTATTTCTCCACGTTTTGATTTTAAAAAAAATACTAGGACACCAAAAACATTAAGAAAATCTCAAGATTTGAGCTTAAATTATACTAAGGCAATAAAATTCAAATAAAATTTATTTAAAAAAATTTAATTAAATTTCGATAAGGATATTTTTAAAATTTATTTTTTATAGGTAGCCTTATTTTAAAATAAGTTTGTATGATAAGCCAAATAAAATAAGAATATATATAAGCTTAATAGTAAACAGTATTGTATTTTGAACTTATAATTTATATTTTCATCAAATATCAAAAAATTTTTTTCAGTGCATAAATCAAGCCAATTGAGCTATTAGTACTGGTCAGCTACACGCATTACTGCGCTTC
>MDTF01004972.1_pt1 | contig 13112 bp, 9 predicted proteins | sample 811191 | NCBI WGS metagenome assembly MDTF01 (sample SAMN05326649, study PRJNA326480) | marine metagenome | isolation source: seawater | place: Southern Ocean | collected 2011
GGATGAGGGATTTGAACCCCCGACATCCTGCTCCCAAAGCAGGCGCGCTACCAGACTGCGCTAATCCCCGAACATACTTTGATAATCTTTCACAAAGCCCGCGCATGATACTTTTAAGACCCGATTGCGTCAATGCTGAATGCCTATATCGGCGCTCTCGATTTACGCATGTTAAGCGTTTTCGCCATTTGCAAACAGCGGGGATTCATGGTTTAGCGGGGTCGGCCCTGTGTGACCTGTCTGTGGTTAGCGGTAATCTGTTAAAATAAGCAGGCATCAACAACATTATTGAGCCAAACTATCGCCAACAACAGGTCATCAGCGCCACATCCGAACTGTCCTCTATGTTATGGCAATGACATCTGTCGCTATTTTGAAGACCCCCAGCGCACCTATTATCAATGCGAGCTATGTCAGTTGGTATTTGTCGCCGAGCACGACCACATAAGCCGAATCGATGAGCGAGCACAGTATGACTTGCATACCAATTCGCCCTCTGATTTAGCATATAGAGCGTTTTTAAACCGCTTGGCTGAGCCATTAAAGCAGCGCTTGTCGCCATTCAGTCGCGGCCTCGATTTTGGCAGTGGTCCGGGACCCACGTTATCGCTCATGCTCGAAGAATCAGGGCATAGCATGCGCCTTTACGATAGCCATTACGCTGCCGACAAATCCGTCCTCAGCGGATCTTATGACTTTATTACCGCAACCGAAGTCGTCGAGCACCTATCAGCACCCGGCGCCGAGTTACAGCGGCTCTGGGATTTATTGGTACCCGGAGGTTGGCTAGCGGTTATGACCAAGCTGGTGATCGACCGCGCGCGCTTTAGTGACTGGCATTACCGCCGAGATCCCACCCATATCAGTTTTTTTTGTCGCTATACGTGGGATTGTATTGCTCGCCAGTGGGCTACCACAGCAACGTACATTGGCTCCGATGTCATCTTGATTCGCAAGGGCAATAATTGAAATTGTTGTCGCATCAACCTCCGACCGGGCGCGCGGCGCAGTGCGTCTAAATCTGCGCTCTGCCGCCTCAGAACCGGTGGTTCACATGTTTTTGCATGATTCGGTTGTCTAGCCTCTCTGACGATGCAACTATGATCAAATGAAAGGTCGATTAAAACGCCGACTGAACAGTCGGCAAATCTCTAACAAGGAAACATTATGTACAAAGGAAACACTCTAACTCTGGTATCACTCGACAATGGCTTGGTCGAACTGTGTTTTAACAATCATAGCGAGTCGGTGAACAAACTCGATTTGGCGACAACCAAGGAGTTTGCGGAGGCAATCGAAACGCTATCAAAACAGACCGGAATTCGTGGGCTTTTGGTAAGTAGTGCCAAATCGGTTTTTATCGTGGGTGCCGATATTGGCGAATTTAGCGAGATGTTTAAACTCTCAGAAGAAACCTTTGTGCATCGCGTAGGCAAGGTTACCGATCCGCTTAATCAACTCGAGGAACTGCCTTTCCCCACGCTAGTGGCGATCAATGGATACGCCCTTGGGGGCGGCCTCGAGGTCTGTTTGGCGTGTGATTATCGAATTATAGCCGCGTCGGCGGCCATTGGCCTTCCAGAAACTACCCTTGGAATTATTCCCGGCTGGGGTGGCACCGTCCGCTTACCGAGGCTTTGCGGCGTTTCAATCGCGCTGCAGTGGACCACCAGTGGTGCACCTCAAAGCGCGGATAAAGCCGTTGCCGCAGGCGCGGTACACGAGGTTGTCGAAGCAGATGAACTGCGTGAAGTTGCGCTGCATCGATTAGCCGAACTCGCCAACGGCGATCGTGAATACCGTAGTCAACGTCTATTGAAAATGGTCGGCGTCAGCGAGACCGAGGCTGATATTGCCGACCTAGCGCAGCAGTATCGTACCAAGCTTGAAGGTGGTAAGGGCCAGCATTATCCGGCGCCGTTATTGTTGGTAGACTTACTCGAGCGCGCTGCTCGGTTGGATCGAGACGCTGCGCAAGTATTGGAAACCGACAGTTTTTATCACATATCGAGAACGCCGCAAGCGCGTGCTCTGGTGGGGGTCTTTTTGAATGATCAATACCTAACCAAGGTGGCAAAGACACGGGTTAAGGTATTTCGCGACGATGCCACCGTGATTGAGCGCAATGGCGTGATTGGCGCGGGTATTATGGGTGGCGGCATTGCCTACCAAAATGCGATTCGAGGTTATTCGGTATTGATGAAGGATATCAATCAAGAGGCTTTAGATCTAGGTATGTCAGAAGCCTGTAAATTGCTTGCGAAAGGTGTCGACAGGGGTAAATTGACGCCGATTAATTCGTTGAATACGCTCGCCAAAATAACTCCTACGCTGACCTATAGTGGGCTTGAAACCTGCCAGGTTATCGTCGAGGCAGTGGTCGAAAACCCAGCGGTCAAAAAAGCCGTATTAGCCGACATAGAATCCGCTGCCGATGAGGGCGCGATTCTGACCTCAAATACTTCGACTATCTCCATTGATTTATTGGCTGAGGGGTTACAGCGGCCGGAAAATTTTTGTGGTATGCACTTTTTTAATCCTGTCAATGCGATGCCATTAGTGGAGATTATTCGCTCCGAAAGTAGTTCAGAAAAAGCCGTTGCAACGCTTTGTAACTATGCCCTAGGCCTAGGTAAAAAGCCCGTGGTGGTCAACGATTGCCCTGGCTTTTTAGTCAATCGTACGCTCTTTGCTATGCTCTTCGGTTTTGAAATTTTACTCCGCGAAGGCGCAGACTATCAGCAAATTGATGCCGTTATGGAAAGCTGGGGTTGGCCAATGGGCCCGGCCTATCTGATCGATGTCATCGGCATAGACACTTTGAATCATTGCTATTCGAGTATGGTCGCGGGCTTGCCAGAGCGCTTTAGCCAAGGCGGTAAAACGCTCGCTAGCGAGGCGATTTATGCAGCCGGTAGACTGGGACAGAAAAATGCCCTTGGCTATTATAAGTACGCATTGAATCAGCGAGGCAAGCCAGAAAAACACGCTGATGAAGAGGCAACAGCCATCGTCGCCTCCGTAGCGGCACCTAGAAAAGTCTTCAGCGAGTCAGAGATTATCGAGCGAATCATGCTGCCAATGGCAATGGAAATGTCCCGCTGCCTAGATGAAGGCGTTGTCGCTTCGCCCGCAGAGGCGGATATGGCGTTGATCTACGGTGTCGGTTTCCCGCGCTTTAGAGGTGGAATTTGCCGTTGGATGGATGAACTTGGCTTGGCTGACATATGCGCCTTAGGTGACCGGTATGCATCGATCAGCACGCTCTACCAACCAACCGATGAACTGCGCGCGCGTGCCGCTAAAGCCGAATGCTGGTATAGCTAAAGCTGATACAAAAAAGGCGGGCCGCTATGGCCCGCCTTTTTTGACTGTTACCACCCGCTGTCACCGAATCAGGCTGACAGCCAAGCTAACACGTTTGCAGACAATCGCATCAGAATTGGTTCATGGTGTTGTCCTTACCCGACGCCTTGAGCGCCTGCTCACCAGAGAAGTATTCTTTGTGGTCATCACCCATGTTCGAACCGGCCATCGCCTGATGCTTCACGCAATCTATTCCTTGGCGAATTTCATTGCGCTGAACACCCGCAACATACGCCAGCATGCCCTCGGCGCCAAAATACCCCTTGGCTAGGTTGTCGGTAGACAATGCCGCAGTGTGGTAGGTTGGCAGCGTAATCAAGTGGTGGAAGACACCCGCATGCTGCGATGCATCGGCCTGAAAGGTGCGGATTTTTTCGTCGGCAACAACCGCAAGTTCCGTCGCGTCATAACGTTCGTCCATTAATGCTGCGCGATCGTAAGCGGACAAGTCTTTGCCGGCTTCGGACCAGGTATCAAAGATTTGTTGACGGAAATTTAACGTCCAGTTGAACGATGGCGAGTTGTTGTAGACCAACTTCGCGTTGGGTATGACCTTGCGGATTTCATCAACCATGCCACCAATTTGACCTACGTGGGGTTTTTCGGTCTCGATCCATAACAGATCGGCACCGTTTTGTAGGCTGGTGATAGAGTCGAGCACGCAGCGCGCTTCGCCAGTGTCCGCTTTAAAGCGGTACAGGCCGTTCGGCAAACGGTTCGGTTTGACCAACTGACCCTTAATTTTAAATACTGTATCTCCCTCGGCGAGGTCGTCTATCGAATCCACTGGCGTGGTCTCTAAAAACTCATTGTACAGCGCGGCGAGATCGCCAGGTGCATGGGACACTGGGATTTTTTGCGTCAACCCGGCTCCGAGCGAATCGGTCCGTGCAACGATCACACCATCATCTACGCCGAGTTCCAAAAAGGCGTAGCGAACCGCGTTGATTTTTGACAAGAAATCTTCGTGAGGTACCGTCACCTTGCCATCTTGGTGGCCACACTGCTTAGCGTCAGACACCTGATTCTCAAGCTGAATGCAACAGGCACCAGCTTCTATCATCTGCTTCGCCAGCAGATAGGTCGCCTCTTCGTTACCAAACCCGGCATCGATATCTGCAATGATTGGCACTACGTGGGTTTCGAAATTATCAATTTTCGATTGAATGTCGTCGACTGCGTTGTGATTGCCAGCCTCTCGAGCGGCGTCCTGTGCATTGAACATCTCGCCGAGCACGCGCGCATCGGCCTGCCGCAAAAAGGTGTAGAGTTCTTCGATCAACGCTGACACCGACGTTTTTTCGTGCATCGACTGATCTGGAAGAGGGCCAAACTCAGAGCGCAATGCAGCGACCATCCAGCCAGATAGGTAGAGGTAGCGCTTGTCGGTAGTGCTGTGGTGCTTTTTGATCGCTATCAGCTTTTGTTGGCCGATAAAGCCATGCCAGCAACCCAACGATTGGGTGTAAGAAGACGCATCATTGTCATAATCCTGCATATCTTTACGCATGATTGTTGCGGTGTATCGCGCGATGTCCAAGCCATTTTTGAACCGATTTTGAGCTCGCATGCGAGCGGCATATACCGGATTAATAGCACTCCAAGTGCCATTTTGAGCGTTTTTGAGCCCTTCTACTTGTTTTACATCATTGCTGAATGTAGACATTGTTACTCCTCGTAATAGTGCGAATGAACAACACCAGAGTTGACTGATCTAGCATTTTAAGTATCATATCTGGATTAATCTAATTTATGCTTTGTATCTTTGGTATTTTTTTAATGAATATAGCGCGAGTCGATTTAAACCTCTTAGTCTACCTAGATGTGCTGCTGCGGGAGTGCAATGTCACGCGCGCGGCCGAGGAATTGGGTATCAGCCAACCGGCGATGTCCAATAGTTTACGGCGTCTTCGAGACCTCTTTAACGACCCTATTTTGGTGCGTACCAGCGACGGTATGACGCCAACCGATCGCGCCATGGAACTGAAACCTCTGGTGCGCAAAGTTTTGTCTGCGGCGGAACAAACGATCTTGCCAAAAACCAAATTTGAGCCAGAACAAAGCAAACGAATCTTTCGCATCATGGCCAGCGATTACACCGAAGTAACGTTACTACCGGTGTTATTGGCGGTACTACGAACCGAAGCTCCCAACATTCGGCTTGACATCATGACTCCAAGCGATGTTAGTTTTCACGATGTAGAGCGTGGCAAAGTCGATCTAGTCATCAACCGCTTTGACAGCTTACCTCAGTCTTTTCATCAAGTGCATCTTTGGGACGACAGTTTTTCCTGCGTGGTCAATGCCGAGAACCCAATCGTGAAAAACTGGAATTTGCAATCCTACCTGGCCCACAAGCACGTTTGGGTTAGCAAGACCGGCATGGGCGTCGGTGTAGGTATGACCCCAGATGACGTACAGCGACTGGGTTGGGTAGACGAAGCGCTCAGCAAGCTCGACGTTAATCGCGAAATAGCGGTTTTCACTCGCCACTATCAGGCGGCGCTGATGCTCGGCGAGCAGCAGCATTTGATCGTGACTATCCCGACCATGGCGACGCGTAGCATAGCCGACAACGGCAAAGTGGCCATTTTGGAACCGCCCTTTGCAATTCCTCGAATGCGTCTAAAGATGGTCTGGAGTCCCCTACTGCAGCACGATCCAGGGCATCGCTGGATGCGTCAGACGATCAAGACGGTATCCGAGCAGATACTCCTCTAGGCTGAGCATAGAAAGTATAAACGCAGGTTTGTATCACCGGCGTGAATAGACGGCATTGCGCCCGCGAGATAGATCTCGATGGTCGGCCGGCTTACCATTTAATAAAATAGCCAATCAATTTGAGTGAGAGAGTAAAAACATGACCGACCGCGTTAAATGTGCCGGATTGCAGGTATCGCCAGAGATGTATCAGCTAGTGTCCGAGGATATCTGTCCAGATTTGCAAATTAATAGCGATACCCTTTGGCGGGGCTTTGCGCGAATATTGGCTGATTTTATGCCCAGAAATGTAGCCTTGCTAGCCAAGCGTGATCAACTACAACAACAAATTGACGACTGGCACGCAGCGCGTCGTGAGGGTTATGCGTTTAGCGACTACAAGCAATTTTTAACTGAAATTGATTATTTAGTCCCCGAAGGCGAGGCCTTTGAGATATCGCCGAGCGGCGTTGACCCGGAAATAACCACCCAAGCGGGGCCTCAACTGGTGGTACCGATTATGAACGCGCGATTCGCGTTGAACGCGGTGAATGCACGCTGGGGCAGCCTCTACGATGCGCTCTATGGCAACGACGTGATTGCCGAAACGGACGGCGCCGACAAGGGTGATAGTTACAACCCAGTGCGTGGCCAGCGAGTAATAGACTACGGTCGCGATTTTCTCGATGGCGCGGTGCCGTTGATGTCGACTAGCCACCGTGAGGTGGTCGCTTATACGGTGGTCAGCAACGATCTAGTGATGCACTTGGCGAGCGGAGAGTCGACGCGCCTGAAGTCCCCTGACCAGTGGGTGGGCTACCTAGGATCACAGGATAAACCGAGTTCAATATTGTTAAAAAACAATAATTTACATATTGAAATTCAAGTCGATAGTAACCATCATATCGGCATCGATGATCGCGCTGGAGTCAAGGATATTGTGTTAGAAGCAGCGCTGACAACAATCATGGATTGTGAGGATTCGGTGGCGGCCGTGGATGGCCCCGACAAGGTATTGGCCTACCGAAACTGGATGGGTTTGTTGCGCGGTTCGCTAACAGAAACTATCCACCGTGGTGAACGCAGTTTTGAGCGTAGCATGCTCGGCGATAGAGAGTACCTCGATCGCGATGGTAATCCTTTGATACTCAAGGGGCGGGCGTTGATGTTCGTGCGCAACGTCGGACACTTGATGACCAACCCAGCCATATTGGACAGCGCCGGCAACGAGATCCCCGAGGGCATTATGGATGGCCTAATGACCAGCCTTATTGGCCTGTTTGATCTGCGCGGTCAAACCACGCGTGCCAACTCTACTGGCGGTAGTTTGTACATCGTCAAACCAAAGATGCATGGTCCTGAAGAAGTAGCTTTTACCAACGACCTGTTCGACGCGATTGAAGACCTCCTCGATCTGCCCAGGCACACCCTCAAAGTTGGCATTATGGACGAGGAGCGCCGCACATCGGTCAACCTAAAAGCCTGTATTCGTGCCGTACGACAACGCGTCGTGTTTATCAATACCGGCTTTCTCGACCGCACCGGCGATGAAATCCATACCAGTATGCAAGCCGGCCCCTTTGCGCTCAAAGGCGACCTTAAACAGCGTGCCTGGATCTCGGCGTACGAGGATCAAAACGTCGATATAGGCCTCGCCTGCGGCTTTAAAGGGCGGGCGCAAATCGGCAAGGGGATGTGGCCAACCCCAGACAATATGGCCGATATGATGGTGGCTAAGATTGGTCATCCCCAAGCCGGAGCTAATACCGCATGGGTTCCATCGCCTTCCGCGGCAACGCTGCATGCGATGCACTATCATCAGGTGGATGTCGATCAGCAGCAGTCTATAATCGCCCAACGAGAGCCCGCTGAGCTCGACGATATACTCGAGGTTCCTCTGCTTGGGAGTCAAGCACTCAGCGCAGATCAGATACAGCGTGAACTAGATAACAATGCGCAGGGTATCCTTGGCTATGTGGTGCGCTGGGTAGAGCAGGGCATTGGCTGCTCCAAAGTGCCCGATATAAATAATGTCGGTTTGATGGAGGATCGCGCAACTCTGCGCATATCGAGCCAGCACATTAGCAACTGGTTGCATCACGGCATTGCCTCTCGGGCGCAAGTGGAAGAGACGTTAGAGCGAATGGCGGTGGTGGTCGATCAACAAAATGCTGGCGATGGCGACTATCGACCTATGGCACCAGACTTTTCTGCCAGTTTGGCATTTCGGGCGGCGGCGGATCTGATTTTTCTTGGTATTCATCAACCGAGTGGCTACACCGAACCACTGCTGCACAGTTATAGACAATTGGCCAAGCAGCAGGCTTGAGCATGGCGGCCGAAATGAAGTCGACACCCGACTTATGCGATGAATATCCGACGTTGGTTCGGGTGGTAGATCCGATATTTATTAACTTTGGTGGTCGCCATAAATTTTCTGGACGCGCAGTAACGGTCAAATGCTTTGAAGATAATTCGCGGGTTAAAGAGTTAGTCGCAACGCCCGGTGAGGGACGGGTTATGGTCGTCGATGCCGGTGGCAGTATGCGCTGCGCCTGTCTTGGAGACATGCTTGCTGAGAGCGCCGCGCTGAATCATTGGAGCGGATTGATCATCTATGGATGCATACGAGATGTCGACGAGATTGCCAGCACCGCGATCGGCGTTCAGGCACTCGGGGTACATCCCCTCAAGACCCATAAACAGGGCGTCGGCGAAGTCGATCTTGCAGTTACCTTTGGCGGCGTAACCTTCTCGCCGGGAGATTGTATCTACGCCGACAACAATGGAATTATCGCTTCGAGCCAACCACTTAACTGAAATAAGACTATATCGGTAGGGTATTTTGTCTACCCAATTAGTGATTTTTAGGGTTGTTTTTACCCGCTGTTTTGGGCTTTTTTACAGATTATTTATAGGGCGGGCGATTGGCGTTGTTATTTTTGAGTCGCTATAACGGCGTTGGGCGCGCTGGCAGTAGCAGCGCCTAATCTATCGATCACTGCCAGCCGCCGGATCGACAACCGCAGTGTGCGAAAGGCGAACAGCGATGCCTTCTTGGAATCATTGTCAAGATGGGCCATCCGCAATGTCTGTTGCGGGCCAATTAAAGTACTTACTATCAGTTATTTATAGCAGATTATTATACCAGAACCTTACATCGGACGCGTTACGCCATCAACGGCTGGCGTCGCGGTCATTAACCTCGCATGATAGCGCTTTTACCTGCTATTTCTCTGCTTACGGTTGTTGTTCAGTCTCCGTATTGATGAGCGCCCCATTGGAAAAACGTGTCACCCGTTCGCCACCGCCACTGGTGCTGTCGGTCGAATCGGGCAGGGCGATATGCGCGCGACGGGTTTCGCCTGTGATATCCGTAAGGTGGGGATATTTCGGCTGGGTCATGTACTGTGCAAACCATTCGCCGAGCACTTGATCATCATCGATAATCTTATGGAGTAGATCTCTGGTCTGCTGGATGTAGCTTTGTGGAATCAACTCGGGGTCATCACATGGGCGCAGCGGCGGATCGCGGAGATAGTCATGGGCGGCCCCCCGAGAGAGCATTTCGGTGGCTAAGTCATCCAGCATATCTGCCGCTGAAGGCGCCCGAAAACCAATCGAATAGGTACAGCACTCGCCCACGGCGACACCGCAATGCGCGAGGCGGGGGGGGAAATAGAGCATGTCGCCAGGATTTAGCAGCCAATCTTGCTGCGCATCAAAGGCATCCAATATCTTCAGCTGACTATGCTCGGAGAGGGCGCTATTGGCGTCGCAGTAATCGCCGATTTGCCAGCGTCTTTGGCCGCTGCCCTGCAGCAAAAAAACATCGTAGTCATCAAAGTGAGGGCCTACGCCACCGCCATCGGTGGCATAACTCACCATGATGTCATCAATCCGCCAACGCGGTAAAAAACTAAATCGCCGCAGCATTTCAGCCACTTCGGGAACCCATAGATCGACCGCTTGCACCAATAGTGTCCATTCGCTGGTAGGTAGAGAAGCAAATCGATCCTCGGCAAATGGGCCCTGTTCGACGGCGCAGTCAGAGCCGATGATTAACCGCGACTCGACCTCGTCTTCGAGGGCCAGTCCTGCCAGTTCGTCGGCGTCTATCGGCGCTTGAAAATTCGGCCAGGCGTTGCGAATCAAGAGTGGCTTTTGTTGCCAATAATCGCTTAAAAATTGCTCTTCTGAGAGCGTGCCGAGAACGCTAGGTTCGCGCATAGTGAACCCCTAAATGGGTTTAAATAACGGTTTATAGATCGCCGGCGCGGCCAGCGGCATTGCCAATATAGGTGGCCGGTGACAGCGCTTTTAAGGACTGTTTCGCATCCTCTGGTAGCTCGAGACCATCGATAAACTGAGTAATAGTCGTTCGATCCATGGTTTGACCGCGGGTCAGTGCTTTGAGTTTTTCATAAGGTTCGGCAATTCCATAGCGGCGCATAACGGTTTGAATCGGTTCGGCGAGGACTTCCCAACTGGCATCTAGATCCGAGAGTAAACGGGCTTTATCGAGTTGCAGCTTGCCGAGACCTTTGAGCAGTGAGGCGTAGGCGATTCCTGAATAACCGATACTAACACCCATATTTCGCAGCACTGTCGAATCGGTCAAATCGCGCTGCCAACGCGATACAGGTAATTTCGCCGATAGGTGGCCGAGAAGGGCATTGGCCAATCCCAGATTACCCTCGGCATTTTCAAAATCAATCGGGTTGACTTTGTGCGGCATGGTTGACGATCCAACTTCACCGGCCACGGTTTTTTGCTTGAAGTAACCGAGGCTGATGTAACCCCAAACATCGCGACTTAAATCGATAAGAATGGTGTTAGCGCGGGCCATCGCATCGAATAATTCGGCCATATAATCATGCGGTTCAATTTGCGTGGTGTAGGGGTTGGCAACCAAACCCAAGCTGTCTATAAACGAGGCGGCGCCGGCCGCCCAGTCGACGCCGGGGTAGGCGCTGATATGGGCATTGTAATTGCCCACCGCACCGTTGATCTTACCGAGTAGGGTGACCGACGCAATTTGTTGTATCTGGCGTTGTAGTCGGTAAGCGACGTTAGCAAACTCTTTGCCAACGGTGGTTGGCGAGGCCGTTTGACCGTGAGTTCTCGACAACATAGCTACCTCTGAATACTCGTGACTTAGCGCCACCAAGCGGTCGGCGATAGCCTGTAGCTGCGGGATTAAAATACCATCGCGGCCCTGCTTGAGCATCAATCCGTGAGCAAGATTATTGATGTCTTCAGACGTGCAGGCAAAGTGGATGAATTCGTTGACGGCATCCAGTTCTGGGAGGCTGGCAACGGTCTCTTTAATCAGGTATTCCACCGCCTTGACGTCGTGATTTGTGGTTCGCTCGATCTCCTTAACGCGCAGTGCCTGATCGATAGAAAAATTGCTAACAAGGTCATCTAGCCGTTCGTTGGCGGCAGGCGAAAAGGGCGACAATTCGACAATCTCGGGATGTTGCGCGAGGTACTGAAGCCAGCGCACTTCCACCATGATGCGGTATTTGATTAGCCCATATTCACTGAATACCTCGCGCAATGGTTGAGTCTTGTCTGCATAGCGGCCATCAATGGGCGATACCGCGGTTAGCGGCGTGAGATCTAGAGTCATAAAAATATCCATTTAGGGGCGGGGTAGCAATCGACAATGATATCCCAAGACGGCGTCAATTGCAGATTAAATTAGCCCCTCTGGGTAGGCTTTGAGTGCAATTATTTGCGGCATAATCGAGGTCTACTGATCGCGCCAGGCGCGACTGATAATGCCGCCGCCCAGGCATTCTTCGCCATTGTAAAAAACTACCGATTGGCCCGGTGTTACCGCGCGTTGAGGCTCTGCGAAGGCGACGGTGCAACCACCGTCATCGGCGACCGATACCGAACACGTTTGGTCGGCCTGTCGATAGCGGTTTTTAGCCTGGCAGTCAAACCGTTGTTGTTGTGGTCGGCCGTTGATCCAATGAACCTGCTCGGCGCTCAAGCGATCGGTAAATAGCGACGGATGCTGTGCACCTTGCCCAACAATTAGGATGTTGTTGTCGAGATCTTTGTCCAGCGAATACCAAGGTTCACCACCGGAGTTTGCAACGCCGCCGATACCCAAACCTTGACGCTGGCCGAGGGTGTAAAACATCAGCCCTTGGTGCTCGCCTAAAACGCGCCCCTCGGGGGTCTGTATCGGCCCCGGTTGCGCCGCGAGATAGGTGGCTAAAAAATCTTTAAAACGTCGTTCGCCGATAAAACAAATACCGGTGCTGTCCTTTTTGCTGGAGGTTTCAAAGCGGTGTTTAGCGGCAATCGCCCTAACCTCGGTTTTTTCCAATTCGCCAAGGGGAAACAGCGAGCGCGCGAATGCCTGCTCAGGTACTGCGTGCAAAAAATAACTCTGATCCTTGTTCGCATCGAGGCCTTTGAGCAATCTAGCCACGCCGCCGACGATATCGATACGGCTGTAGTGGCCGGTAGCAATCGCATCGGCTCCCAAAATCTGCGCATAGTCTAAAAACACCTTAAATTTTATTTCTCGATTGCATAAAATATCTGGGTTGGGTGTGCGCCCAGCAGCGTATTCGCGCAGAAAAAACTCAAAAACGTTGTCCCAGTAATCCACCGCAAAATTGGCAGTGTGCAGAACGATACCCAATCGCTCGCAGATTTTTTCAGCATCGCTCAAGTCTTCTTTGGCGGTACAGTACTCGGTGCCGTCGTCCTCATCCCAATTCTTCATGAACAGACCCTCGACGATATAGCCTCGCTGCTGAAGCAACAGCGCAGCAACCGAGGAGTCTACGCCTCCGGACATTCCGACAATCACTTTTTTTACCGCCATTATTGCCTCGTTATGCTGATTTATTTTACCCTTTAATCTCAGGTATTAAGGGTCTCCGGTATTGAGGGGGTCAGGTATTTAAAAACACCGCCATGGGGAACACCTCGCCACGGCGATAACGGTGGATACAGTCGAGTACCATGGGGCTGCGCAATCCATCGACGCGCTGCTCTAACTGTTCTAGCGACAGCCA
>MDTF01001975.1_pt1 | contig 13111 bp, 16 predicted proteins | sample 811191 | NCBI WGS metagenome assembly MDTF01 (sample SAMN05326649, study PRJNA326480) | marine metagenome | isolation source: seawater | place: Southern Ocean | collected 2011
CCATTATTTTTTTGCCAAGCACCTCTCATATAATCCCAATAAGTATAACCTTCTTTTTCACCATGAATATGACGGTATGCATCATGAAATCCAAGATTAATCATTTCTCTAAATTTTTTTCTAATCTCAAGTCGGAACAAAGCATCATCATCAAAACTTTTGATATTATAAGCATCTTCTGCTGAGGGTAGAATATTAAAATCACCAGCTAAAATAATATTTTCATTTTTTTTTGAAAGACTTTTTAATTGTTTAATTAAACTATCAAGCCATTCTTTTTTATAAGTGTATTTATCAGTGTCAACTGGGTTACCATTTGGTGTGTAGATATTAATTAGTTGAATATTTTTTTTCTTAAATTTTACTTCTGCCGAAATAATTCTTGATTGTTTTAATTTGTCTTTAATTAAATCAATTCTAATATTTTCTAATTTGTGTTTAGATATTATCGCAACACCATTATAACTTTTTTGACCAAATACATGACTTTCATAATCTAGGGCTGAAAAATCATCATATGGGAAAGTTGGATTTTCAGTTTTAATTTCCTGCATCATTAAAATATTAGGTTTATATTTTAATAGATAGCTTTTGATATTTTCAACTCTTGCTCTCACAGAGTTAACATTCCAGCTGGAGATAATCATTAAAGTGAAAAAGAAACGCCACAACCGCAAGAAGATTTGCTTTGTGGATTAGATATTTTAAAAGATTCACCTATTAACTCAGAGGCATAGTCGACCTCAGAACCTTTTAATAAGTCTGCTGAAATTTTATCTATTAGGATATTTTCAAACTTTAAATCATCTTCATTTCTCAATTTGTCGAATGTAAATTCATATTGGAAACCCGAACAGCCCCCTCCTTTAATAGCGATTCTAAAAAATGAACCCGCATCTTTTTTAGATAATAAATTTTCTATTTGTTTTAATGCTTTATTAGTAAATTTAATTTCTTTAATCATAACTGAACACTGATATTAGTAATATAATACTTAATTATTTAAATTAAAGGATGAATAAACACTCACAGCTAGGCTTAATTAAAAGCAAAGGAAGACTTAATGATGAAGTTTCTTCAAGGTATAGGTCACCTTTTCAAAGAGATAGAGACAGAATTATACATAGTGCTTCATTTAGAAGACTTAAACACAAAACCCAAGTTTTTGTTAATACTGAAGGAGACCATTATAGAACGCGTATTACTCATTCCATTGAAGTTGCACAAATAGCGAGATCATTAGCCAGATATTTAAATTTAAATGAGGATTTAACAGAAACAATTAGTCTTGCTCATGATTTAGGGCACACACCATTTGGACACGCTGGAGAAGATGCTTTAGACGAGTGCATGCAAAAACATGGTGGTTTTGATCATAATTTACAAACCTTACGAATTGTAATGTTTCTTGAAAATAAATATTTCAAATTTAAAGGACTTAATTTATCCATAGAAACTCTAGAGAGTCTGTTGAAGCACAATGGCCCTGTAAAAGACAAGACATTAGTGAATAGATTGATTGGTTTAAAAAATTTTAAAAATAAAATAAAATTTAATACTTTTCCATCACTGGAAGCTCAAATATCATCTATATCTGATGATATAGCATATAATAATCACGATATTCAAGATGGAATTAATGCAAACTTATTCAAACTCGAAGAACTTATGGAGATAAACTTTTTCAAAGCAATTTATTTAAAATATAAAAAAAAAATTAATAAAACAAATTATAAGATAGCCACATATCAAATCATCAGAGACTCAATTGACCTAATGATCAGAGATTTACTGGACAATACTAAAAAATATTTAAAGCAAAATAAAATTATTTCATTGAAAGATGTAACTAATTCAAATTATTCGATTGTAAACTTTTCAGAAAAAATGCAAAACTCCGAAAAAGAAATTAGATTTTTTTTAAGAACTAAAATGTATAATAATAAATCTGTATTGAGTAAAAATCAAAGAGGCAAAATGATTATTATGAAATTATTTTCTATAATCAAATCAAAGCCTAATAGATTTCTTACAAAGGAACAATTAGCTAAAAACAAATTTAGAGCTATCTCTGATTTTATTTCAGGTATGACAGATCGTTATGCTATTAACCTTTATAATAATTTCAAATGAACATTTTTGAAATATATTTAGAGAAGATTAAAAAAATCCTTATTGATTTAAAAAAAAAAAATGAACTTCTTATACCAGAAACATTTAATGGAATAAGTGCTGAAATTCCCCCCGCTAAATTTGATTGTGATATTTCAACTAATGTAGCCATGATTTTATCTAAGTTAAATAAAAAATCGCCAGTTGATCTGGCAGAAAAAATATCATTGATCATTAAAGATAAAGATCCATCAATAGAAACAATCACTGTTGTTAAACCAGGTTTTATCAATATTAAGTTTAAACCAATATTTTGGTCAAATTTTATTCAAAAAATTGTCGCTGACACTAAAAATTTTGGAATTAATAAAAAAGAAAAAAAGTTAAATTATTTAGTTGAATTTGTTTCAGCAAATCCTACTGGACCTCTGCATGTTGGACATTGTCGTGGTGCCATATTGGGTGATGTTATTTCTAATATTTTAACTTTTAATAACCATAAAGTTACTAAAGAATATTATGTAAATGATTATGGCAATCAAATAATTAATTTTACAAAATCTGTTTACTATAGGATCCGTGAAATAAAATTTAATGAACCTTTTCCATTAGACAATTCTGATTTATATCCTGGTGATTATTTAATTGATTTTGCTAACAATATTCTTTCTTCTAATAAAGGGATGAATTTTGATAATTATGAAGATTTAAGTGAAAAATTAGCTGAACTTTCTATTGATCAGGCCTTACTTATAATAAAAAAAAATCTTAAAAGTTTAGGTATAAAGCATGATAATTTTGTTAGTGAGAAGACCTTAGTTCTAAACAAAGAAGTCGAAAAAGTTATTAAGTCTCTTGAATTAGGTAATTTTCTTTATAAAGGTAAAATTAAAGCGCCTGCTGGAGAAGATAACAAAACTTGGATTGAGAGAGAACAGTTATTATTCAAATCAACAGATTTTGGTGATGATAAAGACAGGGCACTTCAAAAATCTGATGGTTCTTGGACATACTTTGCAAGCGATGTTGCATATCACAAAAATAAAATTGATCGAAATTTTGATTATTTGATTAATATTTTAGGCGCAGATCATTCTGGATATATCAAAAGAATATCCTCATCTGTAGATGCACTTTCTGTTACTAAAAATAAATTAATTTGTAAAATCAGTCAGCTTGTAAAATTAATCAAAGATAATAAGCCTTTTAAAATGTCAAAAAGAAAAGGAGATTACATTACAGTCGATGATTTAATCCATGAGGTAGGTAAAGACGCTACTAGATTCATAATGCTTAATAGAAGTAGTGATGTAGAGCTAGATTTTGATTTTGATTCAGTAAAAGAAAAATCAAAAGATAACCCCTTATATTATGTTCAGTATTGTTATGCAAGGATCTCCTCAGTTTTTAGACATCTTGATAAAGACTTAAATGCAAATTTAGAGATAGGGAGTTATGATTTTGTATACTCTAGCGATGAAATTAAAATTTTAAAGAAAATTTCTGAATGGCCAAAATGTATTGATACAGCTACTACCAAACTTGAGCCTCATCATATTCTGGTTTATTTATATGAACTTTCATCAGAATTTCATTCTTACTGGAACTTAGGAAAACAAAATCCTTCAAAAAGATTTATTAATGAAAAAAAAGAAATTTCTAAAGATAAATTATTTTTTCTAAAAGCAATTTCTATTGTTGTAAAATCAGGCATGAATATAGTCGGTGTTGATACACCTGAAAAAATGTAATGATTAAAGAAATAAAATATTTAATATTTATCATAATTATATTGTTATTTGTATTTTTTACATCAAGATATTATTTCTCCGATATTAACAAAAAAAATTCTTATAGATCTTTAAATAATATAAAACAGAAAATAAATCTTTACGCAAAAAATCTACCACTCCTGGAAAATGATACGAAAAATATAATTGAATACATTGATGAAAAAGGTTCTAAAAAAAAGAAAAACTATTATTTTTGGGAATTAATTGATAAAAATGAATAATAGAAAATCTTTTATTGTAGGAATAAAAAGTACAACACTCAATAATGCAGAAAAAAATTTTATTAAAAGACATAAACCGTGGGGTGTTATATTATTTACAAGAAATATTAAAAATATTATTCAGACAAAAAAATTAACCACAAGTATTAGGAATATTTTTAATGATAAGAAATATCCAATATTAATTGATCAAGAAGGTGGTCGTGTAAATAGATTAAAAAATTTAATTTCTTTTGACACCCTAACATCCGAATATTTTGGAAAATTATTTTTATCAGACAAGCGAAAATTTTACATTACATATAAGCTTTATATAGACAAAACTTCATACTTACTAAATTCATTAGGTATAAATATTAATACTGCACCTGTATTAGATTTACAATTTAAGGGTGCATCAAATATAATTGGTGATCGATCTTTTTCAAACAATCCTTATATTGTTTCTAAACTTGGTGACTATTGCATTAAATTATTTAAGCAAAATTCAATAGGGACAGTAATTAAGCATATACCTGGTCATGGGCTGGCGAAAGTTGATAGCCACCACTTTACACCGGTTATAAACAAGTCATTAAAATTTTTAAAAAAAAATGATTTTTTAGCCTTCCAAAGTAAAAAATCTTTATTTGCTATGACAGCACATATTATTTTTAAATCAATTGATAAATACAATACAGTTACCCACTCTAAAATGATGATAGAATTAATTCGTAATCAAATAAAATTCAGAAATGTTTTAATTTCAGATGATTTATCCATGAAAAGTTTAAAAAAAACTCTTGTAGAAAATACTATTAATACCTTTAAGTCAGGTTGTAATTTAGCACTACACTGTAACGGCAATCTAAAAGAGATGGGAATTGTTGCTGAAAATTCACCTTTGATTGATTCATTTATAATCAAAAAAACATACCAATTTTATAAAATTTTAAGTTAATATAAATTAATGATCGAATCTAATTCACCTTTATTTGAAGTTGAGATTGAAAATTATAATGGACCTTTAGATGTTTTATTAGATCTTGCCAAAGCTCAAAAAGTTAATCTTGAAGATATATCAATTTCAAAACTTGCAGACCAGTTTCATTACTTTATTACTAATGAAAAAAATCTTAATTTAGAAATTGCGTCTGAGTATTTATTAATGGCTACTTGGCTAGCTTACTTAAAGTCAAAACTTTTACTACCAGAGTCACCTGAGGAAGAATTTAAAGTTAAAGAAGTTGCAGAAAAACTTAAATTACAATTAAAAAAATTAGAACTTATTAGATTGCTTTCCGAACAAATGTTAAAAAGAAAGAGATTAGGTAGAGAGATTAGATCACGTGGAATGAGAGGAAATATAAGATCAATTTATAGTGCTGAGTATAATTTAAGTTTATTTGAACTTTTAAAAACTTATTCATCTATAGTTATGACAAAAGATTATCAAAAAATGAATATTCCAAAGCTACCTGTTTTTACAACCGAAGCTGGAATTAAAACAATTAAACAATTTTTTGGCAAATTAATGGATTGGAAAAATTTAGATGATTTAATTCCACTTAATTTTAGAAATGGAAAAAGATTTAAAAAAACAGGTAAAGCAGGTATTTTTGCTGGCTCTCTTGAGTTAGTTAAAGAGGGAAATTTGAAATTAAAGCAAGAAAATCTTTTTGATGATATTTATATAAAAGAAAAATAATGAATAGCAAAAAAACAAAAAAAAAAGGTAATATTATTAGCTTTCCTTCAGCGCTTTCACCTACTGAAAGAGAAATTGAAGCAGTAATTTTTGCTGCTGCTGAATCTCTTGATATTGAAACAATTGAAAGTAAAATTTCAAAAAAAACTAATGTGCTTAAATCTTTAGAAAAATTACAATCTGAATATGCTGACAGAGGTATTAATCTTATTTGTATTAAAAAGAAATGGTCTTTTAGAACTTCACCTAATTTATCAAATTTAATGATAAAAGAAAAAACTGTAGAAAAAAAATTATCTAGGGCAGCTGTAGAGACTCTAGCTATTATTGTTTATCATCAACCAGTTACACGTGCTGAAATTGAAGAGATAAGAGGTGTAGCATTTGGTACTAATACTTTAGATATCCTAATGGAGCTTAACTGGGTCAAACCTGGTGGACGAAAAAATGTACCTGGTAAGCCTATTCAGTATGTCACAACAGATAATTTTTTAAGTCATTTTAATTTGCAAAAACTCTCAGACCTTCCAACGGTCGATGAACTTGGTGCTGCTGGTTTAATTGATACTACAAGCGTTGATAACTCCATCTTTGGTACTAGTAAATTTTTTAAAGAAAAACAAAATGAAAAAAAAGAAGATATTTATTCAAATATTGATGAAATGTTAAGCAGCACTCTAAATGATGATGAAAATAAATAAAAAGCTACTTTCAAAATATTATAAAAAGGTTATAAACTAAGAATGAGTATTGGAATTTGGCAAATTGCGATTGTTGTTATACTGGTTGTCTTGTTATTTGGCAGAGGCAAAATTTCTAGTCTGATGGGCGATGTTGCAAAGGGTATAAAAAGTTTTAAAAAAGGAATGGCATCAGACATTACTGATGAGCCTGAGCCAAAAAATATTTCTGAAGAAAATCAAGATTCTAACAATAAAGATTAAATAACATGCCTACTATTGGTTGGTTTGAGATTTTAATTATAGTTGGCATTGCTATAATTGTTCTTGGCCCCAAAGATTTTCCTGTAATGTTAAAAAAAGTTGGATCTTGGATTGGAACAGCAAAACAATATATCAATAATATACAAAATGAAGTTTCTAATATTGATATTGAAGATAATAATTTAGAGAAAAGAAAAAAAAAAGAAGATACTAAAGATGAATAATGAAGATAATGAAAATGGTTTTATTAGTCACTTAGCTGAATTGAGAAAAAGATTAATACATAGTTTTATTTTCCTATTTATTTTTTTTGTTGCTTGTTATTTTTTTGCAGAAAATTTGTATGCTTTTCTTGTTGAACCTTACGCCAAAGTAGTAAAAAATGATGGTACTGAGCGAAGATTAATTTTTACAGCACTACAAGAAACTTTCTTAACATATTTAAAGGTTTCTTTTTTTACTGCTTTTTTTGTTACATTCCCTTTTATATTAATGCAAATATGGAAGTTCATTGCGCCAGGCCTTTATAAGCATGAAAAAATTGCAATATTACCTTATTTGATTTTAACACCTATTTTATTTTTTCTAGGAGGAATGCTTGTTTATTACTTGATAATGCCTCTTGCGATTAAATTTTTTTTATCATTTGAAAGCACTGGAGCATCTACGAGTTTACCAATTCAACTTGAAGCTAAAGTGAATGAATATTTGTCATTAGTTATGAAATTAATTTTTGCTTTTGGGGTAAGTTTTCAATTACCTGTAGTTTTGAGTCTATTAGCGAGAATTGGTATTGTTGATTCTAAATTTTTAAAAAAAAGAAGAAAATATGTTGTAGTTTTAATTTTTGCAGCAGCAGCTTTATTAACACCTCCTGATCCGATTACTCAAATTGGTTTAGCGATTCCATTATTAATTCTATATGAATTATCAATTTTTTCTGTAAGATTTATTGAAAATAAAAATTTAAAAGACAACAATGCATAATTTAAAAGATATTCGTAATGATTTTGAATTGTTCAAAAAAGAACTTCAAAAAAGATCTGTAAAAACTGACTTTGATCTTTTAAAAAAATTAGATGAAAAAAATAGACTCTTTATTCAAAAAAAAGAAATTTTAGAAAAAGAAAAAAAAGAAATCTCTAAATCTAAAGATGAAAGTTTATTTAAAAAATCAAAAGAAATTTCAAATGAATTAGATAAGATTTCTAAAGAACAAAAATTAATTAAAAAAGAGCTTGATTTAATATTATCATCCATTCCTAACTTACCACATCCAGATGTGCCTTTTGGTGTTAGTGAAAAAGAAAATATTGAAATTTTAAAGTCAGGCAAGTTACCAAATTTTGAATTTATACCAAAAACACATTACGAAATTGGTGAAAAGCTAGGGATGCTTGATTTTGATTTAGCTACAAAAACTACTGGTTCTAGATTTGTTTTTGTTAAAAGCCAATTGGCTCTAATGGAAAGAGCGTTATCTAACTTCATGTTAGATATTCATACAAATAAAAATGGATATCAGGAAATTTCTCCACCGTTAATAGCATCAGAAAATACCATGTTTGGAACCGGTCAATTACCAAAATTTGAAAATGACCAATTTGAAATTAAATTTGAAGATGATTCTGATAGAAAGTTTTTAATACCTACGGCAGAAGTGATTTTAACCAATATTGTTAAAGATAAAATAATTGATTTAAAGAACTTACCCATGAGATTTGTTGCTTCAACACCTTGTTTTAGAAAAGAAGCAGGTAGCTATGGCAAAGATACAAAAGGAATGATTAGGCAGCATCAATTCTATAAAGTTGAAATGGTGAGTATAGTTGAGAGGGATAAATGTTCAGATGAGCTAGAAAGAATGACTGATTGTGCAACAGATATATTGGATCTTTTAGAATTGCCTTATAGAAAAATAATCTTATGTACTGGTGATATGGGTTTCAGTGCTGAAAAAACATATGATATTGAAGTTTGGCTTCCATCTGAAAATAAATATAGGGAAATTTCATCCTGCTCATCATGTTCTACTTTTCAAGCTGTAAGAATGAAAACGAGATACAAAAATGAGAATAAAGAGACTGTTAATGTTGGAACTTTAAATGGCAGTGGTTTGGCTATAGGGCGAACTTTAATAGCTGTAATGGAGAATTATCAAGAAAAAGATTGTTCTGTAACTGTTCCCAAGGTTTTAAGACCTTATATGAATAATTTAGAAAAAATTTCATTGAATTAAAGTTGTTTAATTTCTCAGATAGTATAATAAATCCACTTTAATCAAGGAGTTATATGGAAAGTTCAGGAATAGGCCAATTTGTACCACTAATATTGATTTTTGTTATTTTTTACTTTTTTTTAATAAGACCTCAGCAAAAAAAAGTTAAAGAACATAAGACTATGGTTGAGAACCTAAAAAGAGGAGATAAGGTAATCACTTCTGGAGGCATCACGGGTACTGTTGAAAGAATTGTTGATAATGATAAAGTTGAAGTGGTAATAGCAGAAAATGTTAAAGTTGAAATCGTTAAAGCAACAGGTATTCAAAGTCTTTTAAATCCGCAGGAAGTAAAAAAATAAAATAACCTTACATTCTAGTGTTATATTTTTCAAAAATAAGAATATTTTTCATTTCATTTATTACTATTATTTTTATTTTAATTGCTAGTTCGAATTTTTTTAAAACTGATTATTTTCTTTTAAATAAAAAAATTAATCTAGGCCTTGATCTTTTAGGTGGTTCGTATCTTTTGTTAGAAATTGATAACAAACCTGTTATCGAACAAAAGCTTCAAAACTTAACTACAACCATTAGAAATTATTTTAAAGACAAAAATATAAAAATTAATAATCTTAAACTACTAAATGAAAGTATAATTTTTAATGTTTCAAGTGACAATAAGGATAAGGTTATAAATGATTTCAAAGATGAGGACAGTGAAATAAATCCATATTACCCAAGGTTTAAATCTCATCAACTTGATTTGGAAGAAACTTCAGAAGGTTTTAAAGTTAATTTTTCAAGGCAAGGACTAATTGAGCTTAAAACATCATCACAAGATCAAGCAATTGAAATTGTTAGACGTAGAATAGATGAAATTGGAACAAATGAACCCAACATCTTAAAAAGAGGAAATAATCGTATTTTAGTTGAATTACCAGGATTAGATGATCCTTTACGTATTAAGTCTTTATTAGGAAAAACTGCCAATCTTACATTTAGATTTGTAACAAATGATGATCAAGATACATTTGGTGTAGAGAAATTAAGATATGAAAATAGCACCGAAAATGATTTTGTAAGTAAAAGAATAATTTTAAGTGGTGATAACCTTTTAGATGCGCAACCGCGTATGGATAATCAAACAAATGAAACTATAGTTTCTTTTTCTTTAGATAGAGTAGGTGCTAAGAGATTTGGTAAAGCAACATCAGCCGGAATAGGTAAACGAATGGCTATAGTTTTAGATGGAAAAATTATTAGTGCCCCAGTGATTAGAGATACTATAGCAAGTGGTTCAGGGCAAATAAGTGGTGGATTTACATTTCAATCAGCTACAGATCTTGCTTTATTATTAAGATCAGGAGCTTTGCCCGCACCTTTAAACATAATTGAAGAGAGAACTGTTGGTCCAGATCTAGGACAAGATTCTATAAATGCAGGTATTATAGCCTTAACTATTGGTTTTTTATTAGTGATAATCTTTATGTTTGTTAGATACAAAATCTTTGGTCTAATTACAAACATTACACTAATAATTAATTTATTTATTCTTATTGGCATTCTAACAATTTTTGAAGCAACTTTAACATTACCTGGTATTGCAGGAATTATCTTAACAGTTGGTATGGCTGTCGACGCCAATGTATTAATTTTTGAAAGAATTAAAGAAGAACTCAAGAATGAAAGAAATAACATTTTTGCTTTTGATAGTGGATATACTAAATCAAAGACAGCAATAATTGATGCTAATATAACCACTTTATTAGCTGCTTTTGTATTATTTTTTATGGGGTCTGGTCCAGTGAAAGGTTTTTCTGTAACTTTAGGTGTCGGAATATTTACAACACTTTTTTCAGTTTATTTTATCGCAAGGTTATTAACCGGCCTATATGTGTCAAATAATAAGAATAAAGAAAAATTAATTTAAATGATACCTTTTAATAAATATTATAATCAATTTAATATTATTTCTTCATTTCTTATTATCATTTCATTAGCTCTACTTATCTTTAAAGGATTAAATTTTGGTATTGATTTCAAAGGTGGAACTTTAATAGAACTTAGATCAACTGACTCAAAAATTAATGTCTCTACATTAAGAGATTCTTTTAGTAAAATGAATTTAGGTGATATTTCAGTTAAAAAATTTGGCAATGATAAAGATTTTTTAGTAAAATTTGAAAATAAAAATAACAAGAAAAATGCTATTGAAGAAATTAAATCTAATTTAGACAAATCTTTTGGTAATAATTTCAACTTTAGAAGAGTTGAAAATGTAGGGCCAAAAGTTAGTGCTGAATTATTAAAATCTGGTATTATAGCTATTTCTTTATCTTTAGCATTTATGCTAATATATATCTGGATTAGATTTGAATGGCAGTTTAGTTTAGGTGCAATCTTAGCACTTTTTCACGATGTTATTTTAACACTTGGTTTTTTTTCGCTATTAAGTTTAGAGATAAATTTATCTATTATTGCAGCTGTTCTAACAATTGTTGGTTATTCAATGAACGATACAGTTGTTATTTATGATCGTGTAAGAGAAAATCTAAGAAAGTATTCTGATATCAAGATTTATGAACTTACAAATATTTCAATAAACGAAACGCTTTCAAGAACAATTATAACCTCTTTAACTACATTATTAGCATTAGTTGCCATTTTTTTATTTGGTGGTGAGATCTTAAAAGGTTTTTCATTCGCAATGATTTTAGGAGTTATTTTCGGTACATACTCATCAATCTATATTGCAAATACAGTGTTAGTTAGACTTAGAGTTACACAAAAGACTGTCTCAAGAGATGACACTAATATTTGATCTTTCATAGAAAACAAAACCATTTTGAGCATAATTATTCTTACAAAGTCTTTTATTACCAATTAAAATCGATTTACCTATACTTTTTTGATTGCGAGAGCACTCCAAAAATATAAGCTCAAATGATCGGAATTAACCATGTAGATTATTGTTTAATCTATTAGAAAAAAATGACTTCTTTAGTAAAAAAAATATTTATTTTAATTTTTTTAATTCCATTTTTTTCTTCATGCTCAGGAACTGGAACTAAAATTAAGCCCTCTATAACCTCATCAAGCAGTGGAAATTCAGGTTTATATATTACTAGAGAAGCAGATTTTTTTGCTGGTGGAGTTTTAGCAAAAATAGAAGTTAATGATACAGAAATTGCTAAGTTAGGAGTAAAAGAAAACATAACTCATAATATTTCTAATAATTATAAGATAAAAGTATCAGGAGTAGGTATTGCAGGTATAGGCATGGGAACTGACTCTACGGGTGGCATAAATGATGGAAAAAATCATTTTTATATTATTTCTGTTAAACAAGACTTTTTCTCAACGAGTTTTAAGATAAGGGAAACCACAGAGAATGGATTTAATCAGTCTAAATAAATACGAGTGATTACTTTGTTAAAATATTAATAAAGATTTTGTGCGGCCACCATTGAAAGTAACATTGGTAGAGATAATAGGGTATTAGTTCTTGAAAATAACATTGCAGTTTTCGCTGATTTAGCTTTAATATCAGGTTCACAGTCAACAATCCCAAGAGCTTTCTTTTGATTAGGCCAAATTATAAACCAAACATTAAAAGCCATATATAATCCAAGCCACATACCAATACCAATAGCAGTATTTTTTCCACCACCAGATCCAATACCTAATGTCATTGCCTCATGAGCATAGCCATTTACATAAGCAAGAATTAAACCAGAAATAATAGTTAATAGTGCAGCCCATCTGAAATAAAATAATGCTGCAGGTGCTATTACTTTTCCAATGGCTGGTTTTTGCTCATCTGGGATTTTAGCCATGTTAGGAATTTGAACAAAATTGAAATACCAAAGTAAACCAATCCACATTATGGCAACAACTACGTGGATTAACCTAAAAAGCCAACTCCAAAAAATTCTATCAAAATCAAATCCACCATTGTTAAAAAAAAGCCCTAAAAATAATATTACAGCTAAAGCTAACGATGTGTGAATTGTTTTGGGTAGTGATGATAGTAAATTATTCATTTATAAAACTCTTATACACTAAATATTTATATTTTTAACCTTTTTTTGAATCTTTCTTCCAACATGGGTTTTAAAAATTCTCCTGTATAA